>Ga0255049_10000977_pt1 | contig 16483 bp, 11 predicted proteins | sample JV7_2_3_MG_FD_183615 | JGI IMG/M metagenome (GOLD analysis project Ga0255049, IMG submission 183615) | Seawater microbial communities from Jervis Inlet, British Columbia, Canada - JV7_2_3 | ecosystem: Environmental > Aquatic > Marine > Inlet | place: Canada: British Columbia | collected 2016-10-06
AAGGTTGGTCATGAACGCATTACTCAACGCCGTGACAGAGCGGGTTCGGCCACCCGCGTCGAGCAGTTGTGCATCCACTGGTAATACGGCACGGATCTTGTGCTCAAGCCTGCCGTCATCATCGATCGGAATACGCACATCAATACGCGACAACTTTCCACCGACGGCAAGCCACTCCTGAGCAACCGCAATGTCTACAATCGCGAGGTTATTGAGCGCCTGCTTGTCATCAGAAAGCACGCTGACCAGCACGGCAGCAAACGAATTGCCGGCCGCAACAATCTGCAACTCGTCGTCGATTTTCAGGCTGAGCATGGCTGCGGTCTGACGGGACAGTATCATCGCGCCAGGCTCGGTCAGAAGGCGGCGAAAAACATCCGCCGTGGATACGCCATGGTCCTGTCGATTGCCAGGCAGGGTGTAGGCACGAAAATTTTGCTCGGCAAACAAATCGACGCCAAGTAAACGTATTACCGTGCCGTCATAATTAATGTAACCGTCGATAACAGGTGCAACACCCCGCACGCCCTTGTCTACACGCAGCGTCGTATACAGGTTTTCATCAAGGCCTGCCGGGCCACCGACAATCTGATGCGTCGCTGCGCCATTGATCGTATTCATCGACAAGACGAACGCTTTTCTGGAACTCGCATTGGCGAGATCAACAGCTACCATAACGGCAACACCAATACAGATGCCGAGCAACGCGAGCACGAGTTGCCAGGGATGTCTCCACAGATAGCCAAAGCTGGCGCGATACAGGATTGGTGTTTTCAATTGTCGTCCTGCGGTGCCAGTCGGCCATCGTGCAACTCCAGCACACGATCGCACCTGGACGCGACCATCGCGCTATGGGTCGCGACTATCATTGTGCCTCCCACCTCGCGCACCAGCTCAGCGAGCACTTGCAGGACATGGTCGGCCGTCTTGTTATCCAGATTACCCGTCGGTTCGTCGGCCAGAACCAATGACGGTCTGTGCGCCAGCGCTCGGGCGATCGCGACGCGTTGTTGTTCGCCACCGGATAACAGGTCGGGGTAGCTGTTTGCACGATTGGCCAATCCAACCTGATCCAGCAACGAATCTACCCGGCTCGCTGCAGTAGCCCCTTTTACTGCGTTCAATTCAAGCACCAGCCGCACGTTGTCGGCAACCGTCAGGGTGGGTACCAGGTTGAACGCCTGATAGACAAAACCGATATGTTTGCGTCTGAAAAGAGTGCGATTTCGTTCCGACATCGTGGTTATCAACTGCCCGTCGATCTCTACATCGCCATCATCGGGTGCATCGATGCCGCTGATTAGATTAAGCAGGGTAGACTTCCCCGAGCCGCTGCGCCCGCGCAGCGCCACAGTCTCACCACGAACAAACATTGCGTTAAGAGTCTGCAAAACGGTGTGTAGCTGTTCACCTTCGCGAAAGCTCCGTGTCAGGTTCGTGAGGCGGATGTGTATATCGGAAGCCATGTCGATCCAGGTCGCTAGTTACGAATGATGGCCGCCGCGATTGCGTATAAACCGAGCGCGAATAGTACGACCAGCGTAAATCCAAACTCTATTGCAAGTAGAGTTGCCAGGGAAGCACTCATCACCGAGGCGAAACCGTTGATACCCCAGGCCCACGGGATGAAGTCAGGTGCGCTGCTTGCGATCCGATTCAGTCCGATTGGGAACGGCATGCCCATACAGAACGCGAGTGGCGCGATAAGAAAAATCGATAACACCATCTTGATACTGTCGGCGAGCCCCATCAGTTGTTGGAAAAGCATTGGCAGCAGAGCCATATACAAAAGGGCGATGGCCGATATTCCGGCGACCGCAACACTGACGGGTGAGCGGTTATGCTGCCCAACGCGATGCGCCAACCGACCAGAGTAGGCGCTGCCGAATCCGGCAAACACGAGAAAACCGCTGAGTACCACGGCGATGGAGTACAGCGGGTGACTGAGGAACAGCATAAACTTTTGAATGAAAGCCATCTCAATGAAGAGAAACCCAAGACCAAGCAAAAAGAAGTAACCGCCCATTCGGGTACCAGTGCCGGGAGGCCAGCTGCGTTTGATGAGAGATAGAGGCAGCAGTATCAGAATAACGCCGGCAACCGCAGCCTGAGCCATCGTCGCGACTAATATCAGATAACTCCACTCGATCAAGCCTGCCCCGCCCCGTTTACGCAGAGCTATGACTTCAGGTAAGGCGCTCCACTTAAGGAAGTGAAAGAAATAGGGTTTATCGTCCGTCGCCGGTGCGACATGAAACTTGTAACGCGCAACGAAATTGTCCGCATCGTCGCCGAGCAAAGCGGTGACACCGTCATAAAGAAAGGGTTGATCGAGGAGATTAAAGCGGTTGGCAGCGCCTGCCGGCATCGATGGATAGTAAGCCGTGTCGAAGGAGTGCGACCGGGCAAACTCGATGATCACATCGATGTCATCTATTGAGAAATCACCCTGCTTGATTAGTAGCGTGCTCGTGTTCCAGCTCCGAATCATCGCAAGACGCCGCCCGGGCTCAGCAATACCCATCTCTTGCAACGCCTCCAGAACCGTGGCGACGAGTTTCAGGTTGTCACGCGGCGGAAGCTTCAGCCAGCGTGTAATGGCAAGTATGCCGCCCGGCGCAGTGTGGCCCAGGTATTCCTGAACGGCTTCGACGGTGTAGAGATAGCTTTCGTTGAGGGCCTGTACACCCGAGCCGGAGGCTGCGAACGAATCGAGTAACGCGACCTGGATGAGGTCGTATTGGTTCTTGCTGCGTGCGACGAAACCGCGCGCTTCCTGTGTGTAAACAGTAATGCGCTCATCGTCATACAAATGTCCGGCGAAATCGACGAAAGTGTCTGTTACCAGTTTTGTCATCTGCGGGTTGAGTTCCACCGCATCGATTGTTCCGGCGCCGTTATATGTCGCCAACAGTACATCGGCACCGCCGCCAGCACCCAGAATCAGCACATGCGGAGCATCGAGCAACGCATACGGCAATGCAGCGGTGACATCACCCATGTAGGCGAGGGCCTCGAGATTTCCTTCGAAATGAGTGATCACACTCATGGCGTCACCATCGGTAAAAACGGCGAGTTGCTCCGGCGGCTCAAAACGGGTGTTGAGGCTTAAGCCCGGCGCGTAACGAAAGGGAATTCGCGGGTTCTCGACCACTGTCAACAGGCCCAATGGACTTGATGACACCATCAATACGTTGCTGCCGGAAACCTGCATGACCTGCTGCAGCCCTTTGTACTCGGAACTCCGCATTTCGAGCCAGTCCTGCGGCAAGCCAAAGAGAATGGTCACCAGACATACGAGTTGCATGACGATGAGCGGCTTGCGCGCAGTTGAACTCATACCTACCAATGCGGATGCGACCAGTGCAAGAATGGCCAGCATGATTAGTGCGTGTTGCACCGCAAGAAGGAAAAGCAACGCCACGATCAACATGGCACCGAGCCCCGCGCCAAACAAATCAAAGAAGTAGATACGGTTGATGCAGGACCGACGACAGGTGAAAGCCAGGCCGATACAGCAGGCGGCAAATAAGAAGGGTACGAAAAAAATGAGATAGGTGACTCCGAGGTAGAAGTACTGCCGGGGATTCCAAACGATTTCCAAAGCGTTAAAGGGAACTCGCTGCCCGAGTGCAAAACACGCAACCATCGTGATACTGAACAGCAGCGCACTGACACTGAAAAACAATTCAAATCGCGACTGGAGCAAGCGTTTGCTGATCGCGATAATGCTGCCGCTGGCGCCGTAGCCCAAAAGCGCCAGGCTGATGATCATGTATGCGAAGTGATGCCACTGGACGATCGACAGCATGCGCATTAACAGGATTTCGAACGCGATGGCCGCCGCGGAGATGAGTAGCGTTGCGAGGAACAGTCGGCGCACGTTAGCGTCGCTTAACGCCCGCGTGTCAGAGGAACGAAACGAACTGCGGCGATTTGCCGGGTGATGATCTCGTCATCATCGGATTTCTCGAGTAATAGCAACTGCTGGGTCGAAAAACGCCCGCCGATCGGAATGATCATGCGGCCCCCTACCTTAAGCTGCTGGATCAGCGGTGGAGGTACGTTACTCGCAGCTGCCGTTACGACGATGGCATCAAATGGCGCATGCTCCTCCCAGCCATGGTATCCGTCACCGAGCTTCGTTGTGACATTGTCATAGCCGAGATATGCCAGGCGCGCCGCGGCCTCAGCGGCAAGCGGCTCGATGATTTCGATGCTGTACACGTGGGTCACAAGTTTGGCGAGAATCGCTGCCTGGTAGCCAGAACCGGTACCGATTTCCAACACGACAAAGTCACGGTCGGGCTCGATGAGATCGGTCATCAGCGCGACGATGTAAGGCTGCGAAATCGTCTGTCCATGACCGATCGGCAACGGACGATTCTCGTACGCGAAGGGTTGCTGGCGCGCTGGAACAAACTCGTGACGTTTGACCGCGCCTAAGGACAGCATGACATCTTCGTTTAGTGCTTCTTCTCCGGCGTCGCGGGCAAGCGTCGCGTAATAGTGAACCTGATCCACCATGCTTGCTCGCGCCATCGAATAATCGACCTCATCGGCATTCACGGTGAATGCCAGCAACAGGACGCAAAAACCTGCGTTCCTCATGTTCTGCGACTAGTGCACTACATACACGCTGTCGTGTACCCGGGTGTATTCGTCCATGGCGATGCCAACACTCTCCCCGGGTTTCGCAACATTTGTGGATTCGTGCTCAAGCTCCATTGAAGCCACATTTTGAATGAAGTCCGACGTGTGTCCCTTGATATGGATCATGTCGCCGGTATGTAATTCGCCGTCCGCTATTTCGACTGCTGCTACCTGCAGATCAGTGAAGTAGTGCGTTACGGTACCAATCCTGGTTTCGCTCATTGCCCTGCCTCCGCGAATATACCTTGCCGTACCTTGAAGTATAGACACTGTAGTGCGGCTCGCCAGATTTGACTGTCATTGAATCCGGCAACCATCGCCTACAGCTACGGCCGTGATCCAGTTTTGTGACTTCGGAGCTGAACATGGGCACTACACATCCTTGCCACCGCGACGGTCAAGGAACCAGATGAGCGCCACCAACATTCCGAAACAAGTATAGATCGTAGTGAATATCCATGGTTCAGCCTGATAAAACAAAACCTTGTGCAGCCAATGCTCGACAAACGTGTCTGTATAGCCAGACTGTCCTGCCCGGCGACGTAACTCGTTTTCCCAAAGGGTCAGCGGGCAGAGCTGCGAAAACCACGCCTGCAGGACGACGAAACCGATCGCCGCCAGATGCGTGATGCGGAATTTTCGATTGTGAACCCATGACCACCGGGCTAGCAGACCCAGCAGTATCAGCATGAAACCCAATACGACAAATACCACGAATGCGAAGTGAATGACGAGTATCGTATCCGCCAGCAAGCTGTACAGAGAGGTGCGCATGATTACGCATTGTAATGCAGGTTGAGCAACGGGCGCCCCGCTAACTCTTTGAAACATATAGCGTGAAGCGTTCCGATCGTCAGTTTGTCAGTACCGAGGTGGCCGGTCCGTGAAAAGCGGCGGCGTGGATGGCAATCTGTGCCGGGTCTTCAATCGGAAGTGAGCACATATCCGGGTTACAGATGTACATGGCCGGGTTGCCGCGATCAGGATATCGGCCCGGTTCTTCGTAGTGCAACAGCTTCCTGGGTTCGAATACATCGCGGCCAGCGTCGAACAGGGCTGTAGCATTTGGGTTAGCCGGGTCTCCAACAACGGAAAACTCGACATAAGCGGTTGTTACTTTTTCCAATGCCAGCGCGAATTCACCAGTAATCTTACCTTCTCTACGAATCATGGCGGGCTCAGCTACCGCCCGAATCGTTCGTTCCGCAATGGTCTTGTAGACGTCGTCTTTGGTATAAACCGAGAGATCGTAGTAGAAGCTGGCCGCAGTTCCATTTGCCTCCAGAGGTTTGCGCGGTGCGATGATCGCCGCCGTAGCATCTGGAACCGTGGCGAAAAAGCCGCCCAGTTCATCATCGTACAAGGCTGCCAGCGTGGCCCTGCCGATTTCGTCGGCGCCGTTCAGCCACGCTTCCTCGCCGGTGGCTCGATAGAGCGATAACAGTGCCGTGCCGAACCAGGCCTGCGCACTCAAGAAAGGTCTTTCAGCGGTAACGAGTGTCCGCATTCGGGCGTCCTTGTCAGCCGCCGCATTGCCGACCGCCTGAATAACCCAACCGTCTTCATGCAGGCGATTATTTAGAATCGAGCTAGCCGCTCTCTTTGCAGTTGCGAGATAGTCGTTGTTGCCCGTGGTTTCATAAGCAAGAACGTAGGCGCTGATCACTTCGCCGTTGCGATCGGCATAGACCGCATGATCGATTGGTGGGGTCCCGTATTCGCGGCGTGCCTGATCACTCGGTAAGAGCCAATAGTCGCTGGCCGTCATTCCGTTGGGCAGGTTGGCCGGCTCGCTTTTCTGGTTGGTGTAGAAAGTGCCATCCGGCGCCATCATCCAGCCTTTCAGGAAGCGGTCGATCTCGCGGATACCTTGCAGATACTTGTCATCTTTCGTCTGCTCGTAGCCGATGGCGAACGCCGTGATTGCGTTCGACTGCACCAGGATTCGCTTCTCCGGTATGGCCCTGAGCATCGCGAATCTCTTCGGTGCTTGCATGTCTTTCGGGAATGCGGCGTTGTAGCTGCCTCCCCACACCGGATCGATCGTGATCAGAAAACCGGCCGAACCTTTCAACGCCAGATTGCGTAGCGCGGCGTCGTCATACAGGTGTGCCCTGAGGTACAAGTGGCGCAGCCGCGAACCGCTCTGCTCACCGCCGATGCCGCTTCTTCCCCAGCCACCGTAGTTACGATTCAGAGATCGATCAAGCTGTGCGCGCAGATCATCGCGGATGCGCGAAAGTTGAGTCTCTGCTGGCGTTGGCGGTGTCGCGTAAGGTGATCGCGGGTCGGCCTCAAGGGTGCCGGCCTCATGTTTTGCTATCAGGTCATTGAGAATCGGGATGAAGTTTCTCGGCAGCCGGTTGCCGCGAACGGCGAGAATCTGCGTGGCGTCTGGTGCAAGGAATATGGTCGCCGGCCAAGCCCAGTCCGAGTAGCGTTCGCCGATATCCGGGCGCGCTTCCGCATCGACCTCGATGGCAACGAAGTTTTCGTTGATGAGATCTATGACATCATTATTTGTATACGTCTGCGCTTCCATTCTCGCGCAAGCCGCACAGCCCTCCATGCCGACATTGACAAGAATAATCTTGTCCTGTGCCTTCGCGGCTTCAAATGCATCCAGCTCCCAGTGATTCCATTCGATGCTTTGGGCGGCAACGCCCGCAGATACTAACAAGAGGGCGAACCCGGTCAGCCAGGCTGAGGTTGTTTTCACAGCTGTTTCCACTGAAAAAGGATTTGGCAAAGTTTCTCTCCCATAAATACGGACCCGGGCGGCACGCGATTTATTACTGATCCGGAAGAGCCAGAGAAGTGGTCGGACACTTTGCAATAAGGCATCCAGCCAGGGAGTCGATGTTCACTCATCGGGATAGTGGAAGTGGCGAACTCACTGTTTACTTGCCGGGTCCTGCGGCGACCGCAGACAGCTGGAATTACCAGGTATTGAGCCTGTACTCAGTCGCTCCCTACAAATATATCCAGCGGCAGCACCGCGGTTACACCGACGTTCGGTACGTCGACCAGTTGACCGATACGCATATCCACCGCGATGCTTGCGATCATGTATGCCTGCGTCCGGTCATAACCGTACTCCGACATGATGTAGTCAATCATGGCCGCAAGGGCGTTTCGTGCCGCGAGATTGATATCGCCTGACAGATTGCTTAAGCCCGCAATTTTCGGCGAATCCAGGTAGGCGAGGTCCGCGGGTACGCTGCCTTTTTCCTTGAGCGGGAAACCGGTCACGGCGTAGAAGCGTTCCGACGGTATTTTGAGCACCGATGCCGGGCCTTCGTAGTGGGGGCCATAGGACAGGTCCGGCGGGTCATCGACAATACGGGTGGTGACTGTCATCCTGCCGCCCATCTCGATCGCCGTGCCCGCCACCTCACCGTCGCCCTGCGCGTAATGGAAGTCGCCGACCGCGAGCCCGCAACCGTCGATGTAACACGGCAGGTAGACCGTGGTCCCGCTAGTAATGTAACGGATGTCCATGTTGCCGCCATGCTCGCGCGGCGGGATCGTGCGCAGGCACTCTGCCGGTTTCGTCCCTTCCACCCCACATAGCGACGCTGGCTCCGCCTCGTCCGGGTCGGGGTTCATAACGGCGCCGCCCGACTCGAGCAGCTGAGTCTCGCGTGCCAACACCTGGGCGAGTAGCGTCGCTCCGGGCAGCGTTGTCACGACGCCGGGAAAACTCGCGTTCGGGATGCGCACACCCGGAAGCGCATCGCTGACGGCATATTCGTCATTGATGCGCCAGACTATGAAACGCTCGTCGGTACCGAATTGGTCGCCGGCGAAGCCGAACGGCCCGGCTTTGGTCCAGCCGACGTCAGCGGGCTCGAACGCCTCGATGGTCACTGCGAGCACATCGCCGGCGTTGGCGCCGTTGATAAAAACGGGGCCGGTCAGCGCGTGGACGATACCGAATCCTTCTCGTGGCATGGCGTTGGCGCTGGAAAATTCGTCCGGGTCGAGGGTCAGGTCGAAGGCGTCACGGCCGACGAACACGATGCGCTCCCCTGAATCGGCTTTGGCAACCGTCGGGATGTCGGGATGCAGGCGATTGATACACGCCGGATCATCGGCGCAGCTAACGCTTATGTCGCCGACCAGGATCTCGGCAGCAGCATCTGCGAACACAAGTAACGTCGACAGGAGTCCGACAGAAAAAAGGGTGGACAGGCCAAAGTTCATGCGCATGCTCCGCTGGAATTTTTCATCCGCATCCTTGCCGAAGATGGTTACACGTGACCCTTATTCTAACCGCTGGCTGGAATAATCAGGGCATCTATGCGCATAAAGCGGTGCTGCAAATAGCGCAATGAACGTCCCGGCAAATTATTTAATACACATTGATGAAGGGCTTCCTTGGTCAAAACTGACAAGAAAAAACCGTATCGGATACTACGTATTTCGAGCCTCGCCGATCTACGTATAGTCGTTCAAGCGTATGAATAGTTTACGTAACTGACTAAAAAACAGGCGGGGAATAGATGGTCAACGTACCTGTCCGAAACACATGGTCCTTTCTCATCGGGATTGCCGGTTTTCTATTTTTCATCGGCTATTCGCAACAAGGCTGGACGCAAGATCCCGGCGAGCAGGTTTTTAATACGACCTGTTTCGCATGCCACACGATCGGCGGTGGCCGATTGGTTGGCCCCGATCTTGCGGGCGTGCATGAAAGGCGATCACAGGAGTGGCTTGAGAGCTTCATAAAGTCATCGCAGGCGGTCATAAAAGACGGGGATGCCGAAGCTGTTGCTCTTTTTGAGGAATATAGCAGCCTGTTGATGCCCGATTCCCTGGCCTCGGATGAGGAGATCAGGCAGGTTATCAGCTACATCTCCTCGCGCAGCTCAGCTGTAGCAACAAGGACCGATGGCGGAATTGAGGAGGAGCCGGCGGCCGCTGAGGAGCCAGCTTCAGAGGAAGATATCCAGACCGGCCAGGAGATGTTCCAGGGCAATATTCGTTTCGAGAACGGCGGCCCGGCATGCAACGCCTGTCATGAGCTCAGAAACGATGCGGTTATCGTCGGCGGGTTCCTGGCGGCAGAGCTGACTACTGTTTTCTCTCGAATGGGCGGGGCGGCCGGCGTGACAGCAATCCTGGGACAGCCACCGTTTCCGGTGATGCAGGCGGCCTACGAGAATCATTCACTCACAGAACAAGAAGTGACCGCGTTGGTAGCGTTTCTGGAATACACGAATTCGGAGCAATACAACCAATTGCCGCGAGACTACGGAATCGGACTCTTCGCGAGTGGTGCCGTCGGCGCGGGCATTCTGTTTCTCTTTTTCGGCGTTGTCTGGCGCGGACGCAAGAAAGGTTCCGTGAACCAGGCGATCTATGACAGGCAAATTCGATCGGTTTCCGACAACCAGGACTAACAAACTCTCACTCAACAGAACAGGCGAACAGAATGAGCTGGATCAAGGACATTATTTCCCCTGAAACCCGAAGCTGGGAAGAGTTTTACCGCAACCGCTTTCAGCATGATCGCATCGTTCGCAGTACGCACGGCGTCAACTGTACCGGTGGCTGTTCCTGGCAGATTCATGTCAAGGATGGAATCGTTGTCTGGGAAACACAGCAACTCGACTACCCGTTACTGGAAGATAAACTTCCACCCTACGAACCACGTGGCTGCCAGCGTGGAATATCCTTTTCCTGGTATCTGTACAGTCCCTTACGAATCAAGTACCCGCTGATTCGAAGCGCGTTGTTGACGGCCTACAGAGAGGAGAAAGAAAAAACCGGCGACCCGATGAAGGCATGGGAATCCCTTCAGGCGAACGAGGAAAAGCGCAGAACGTATCAAAAGGCACGCGGCAAAGGAGGATTTCGGCGGGCCAGTTGGGACGAGGTAATGGAAATAATGGCGGTCGCGAATATATACACCGCCAGGAGACACGGACCCGATCGAGTCATAGGTTTCTCCCCGATTCCGGCAATGTCGATGCTGAGCTACGCCGGCGGTGCCCGGTTCCTGCAGCTGCTCGGCGGAGTCTGTCTGAGCTTCTACGATTGGTACTGCGATTTGCCGACGGCATTTCCAGAGATCTGGGGCGAGCAGACGGACGTCTGTGAAAGCGCGGACTGGTACAACTCAAAAATGATTGCCGACATGGGCGCGTGTCTCAATATGACGCGTACGCCAGATTGTCACTTCTTCGCCGAGTCGCGACACAACGGAACCAAAGCGGTCGTGTTTTCGCCGGACTTTTCCCAGGTCTGTAAGTACGCAGATCAGTGGGTCCCATTGCACGCCGGCAGCGACGGTGCATTTTGGATGGCCGTATCGCACGTGATACTGACCGAATTTCATCACCAGAACCCAACGCCGTATTTCATAAAATACGTCAAGCAATACACTGACAGCGCGTTATTGGTGAAGCTCGACAATGTCGATGGAGTGTTCCGACCCGGCCGCATGCTACGCGCGAATGAGCTTCCCGGTCGCGAAGATATTGAGAATGGTGACTGGAAGTTTGTTTCCGTGGATGACGACGATGGGCGCCTCGTCGTACCGAAGGGTTCGATGGGAGATCGTTGGGGTACTCCGGGCAAGTGGAATATGAAGCTGGAGGATTCGTTCGACGATAGTCCGTACGATCCGACGCTGTCATTCCTGGCTAAACATGACGAAGTCGTTCAGGCCGAGTTCGTCGAGTGGGGACTTGATAATAAATCACTGCGTGGTGTGCCGGTTCGCAAACTGGAAACAGCGTCCGGCAAGACAGAATACGTCACGACGGTGTATGACCTGATCATGGCGCAGTATGGCGTCGGCCGCGGTCTGAGCGGAGACTATCCAGAGGACTACAACGACAAAGATGCCGCCTACACGCCTGCCTGGCAGGAAATTTTCACAGGCGTCGATGCCAAGACGGTGCTGCAATTCGCTCGGGAATGGGCCAACACGGCCAACATCACCGAGGGCAAGTGCATGATCATTATTGGCGCCGGAATCAATCACTGGTACCACGCCAATCTAATGTACCGGGCCGGCGCGATGGCCTTGATGTTGTCGGGCTGCGTTGGCAAGAATGGTGGCGGCCTTAATCACTATGTTGGTCAGGAAAAACTTGCGCCGATGGAATCATGGAGTGCCATTGCCTTTGCTAAAGACTGGCAGGGTCCTTCGCGCTTGCAGCAGGCGCCGCTGTGGCATTACATCAATACCTGCCAATATCGTTACGACGGCCAGTACTCCAGATACAACACGGTGCCCGACAACGAAATGACCCGTCAGCACACCGCCGATACGATCTACAAATCGGTGAGAAATGGCTGGATGCCGTACTACCCGCAGTTCAAGCAAAACACGCTGGACCTTTGTCAGGAGGCGATCGACGGAGGGGCCGAGGACGACGATGCGATCAAGGCCAACGTGCTGCAAAAACTGAAGTCCAAAGAGATCGAGTATTCCATCGCAGACCCGGAGGCTCCGGAGAATTTTCCGAGAGTCTGGTACATCTGGCGTGGCAACGCGATCGTCGGCAGCATGAAGGGTCATGAATACTGTTTGAAACATTATCTTGGTACGCATTCAAACGGCATTGCACAGGACTCGGAAGAACATACCGAGGAAGTGAATTGGCGTGACGTGGCGCCCGAAGGAAAAATGGATCTGGTCGTCGATCTGAACTTCCGTATGGATTCCTCCGCGTTGTATTCCGACATCGTTCTGCCGGCGGCTTCATGGTATGAAAAAGCCGACCTTAACAGCACCGACCTGCACTCCTTCATTCATCCGCTGTCTGCGGCGGTGGCGCCGGTCTGGGAGTCGAAGACTGACTGGAATATTTTCCGGGACCTCGCAAAGGCGACCAGCGAAATGGCAGAGAAATATCTGCCCGATGTGCAGAAGGATATCGTCTGCATGCCACTGGCTCACGATACCGCCGATGAGATTACACAGCCTGAGGTCAAGGACTGGTACACGGGAGAGATCGAGGCAGTGCCGGGCAAGTCCATGCACAAGCTCGCGGTGGTCGATCGTGACTACACAAAGATCTACGAGAAGTTCATCACTCTCGGTGACGGCATCAAAGCGAACGGTCTTAGCGCTCATGGCAATCACTTCGCGGCCGACGATGTCTATGACGAGATGATTGACTCCAACCACTTTACGGTCAGACAAATGGATGGCAAGACATATCCGTCCATCGAAGAGGATGTCGATGCAGCCAACGCCGTTTTGCACCTGTCGTCCTTAACCAACGGCAAATTGACGGTTCGTGCCTACGAGAACATGGAAAAGAAAACTGGCCTGGATCTCGTAGACCTGGCAACCGGAAGCAGGGACGTCAAGCTTCGCTATGAAGATCTGCAGGCGCAGCCAAGGCGATACAACACATCGCCATTGTGGTCCGGCTTGATGAATGACGGCAGAGCCTATGCAGCCTTTACGTACAATTACGACAAACTGGTGCCCTGGAGAACACTGACCGGGCGTCAACATTTTTACCTCGATCAGGATATGTACATTGCGTACGGCGAAAACCTTCCCACCTACAAGCCGGCACCAAAACCGGAGTTGTACGGCGACCTTAAGGAGACGCTTAAGAACGGAGAGGCTCTGGTTCTCAATTACCTGACGCCGCATGGCAAGTGGCATATCCACTCAACGTATATGGAAAACCTGCGCATGCTGACCTTGTCCCGCGGTTGTGAGCCGTGCTGGATGAGCGAAGTAGATGCCGAGAAGCTCGGCATCAAGGACAACGACTGGGTAGAAGTCTACAACGATCATGGTGTGTACTGCACCCGCGCGGTCGTGAGCGCGAGAATACCGCGTGGTGTTTGTATCGTTTATCACGTACCGGAAAGAACGACCGGCATACCCAAATCTCAGGAGCGCGGTAACAAGCGCGCCGGTGGCCACAACAGCGTGACGCGTATTCACCTGAAGCCGAATTATCTATCCGGCGGCTACGGCCAGTTCAGCTATCACTTCAATTACTGGGGGCCGATAGCGCCCAATCGGGATACGCATGTGACCGTGAAGAAAATGGACAAGGTGGTTTGGTAACCCTTCAGCGAAAATAAAGGCAGGCAGAATACAAGATGGATATACGTTCGCAAATCTCAATGGTTTTTCATTTGGACAAATGTATCGGATGTCACACCTGTTCGGTCGCCTGTAAGAATATCTGGACAGACCGTAAGGGTGCTGAGTACCAGTGGTGGAACAATGTTGAGACCAAACCGGGTACCGGCTATCCGGGAAAGTGGGAAGACCAGGATATCTACAAGGGCGGCTGGGAGAAGAAGGGAAACGGTGCCGGCAATGGTAATGGCGAGGTCAAAGTGGATGCGAACAGCATCAAACTCAGGGGCGCTGGAAAGAACAAGCTCGGCAACATATTTCATAACCCGAACCTGCCAGTCATCGATGATTATTATGAGCCGTTCACCTACAAGTATCTGGACCTGATCGAATCGCCAGCCAGCGATGACCAGCCAACGGCCCGGCCCGTCTCGCTAATCACAGGCAAGCCCATCGACATCAAGATGGGCCCAAACTGGGATGATGACCTCAGCGGCTCGCCAGACTATGCACGTAATGATCCCAATCTGAAAAATCTGTCTCCGGAAGAGCAGGAGGCGATGTTCCAGCTCGAGAAGATGGCGTTCTTCTACCTTCCCCGGATCTGCAATCACTGCCTCAATCCGGCCTGTGTAGCGTCTTGCCCGTCTGGTGCGCTCTACAAGCGAGGCGAAGACGGTATCGTGTTGGTCAATCAGGAGGTCTGCCGTGGCTGGCGTATGTGCGTGACGGCCTGCCCCTACAAGAAGACTTACTACAACTGGCACACTGGCAAGTCCGAAAAATGCATTCTCTGCTTCCCACGCATCGAGGCTGGTTTGGCGCCCGCGTGCATGCATTCCTGTGTTGGCAGAATTCGCTACCTGGGTGTCATTCTCTACGACGCTGACAAGATTGAAGAGGTTGCGTCCTCTGCCACTGATGAGCTGGTCAACAATCACATGGATATCATGCTGGATCCATTCGATCCTGCCGTCGTAGCGGCGGCCAAGGAGAATGGTGTTGCCGACTCCACGATCCGCTCAGCGCAGGCATCACCTATCTACAAGTTCGTCAAGAAATGGGGCATGGCGCTGCCATTGCATTCTGAGTTCCGGACTTTGCCGATGTTGTTCTACGTGCCGCCATTGCTACCAGTCATGGCATCTCTGGGCAAGGCCGACAATGCCGAGCAAGCTGAAAAGCTCGGTGCGACCACGAAGTTCTGGAATGATGACTGGCTCTACGACACCAGTACCGAGGAGCTCTTTGGCACTATCGAGCAGGCTCGCTTCCCGTTGCAGTACATGGCGAACCTGTTCAGTGCCGGCGACACCGAAATGATTAAAGCACGACTAATCAAGTTAATGGCGGTGAGAATTTATCGGCGACACAAGACTGTCGGAGACATCTCGAAAGAAAAAGCAGATGAGGCACTTGCCGAGGCTGGGCTGACTGCCGAGATGGCCGATGACATTTACTACCTGACCGCGCTGCCGAAGTTCGACGATCGCTTTGTCATTCCGGCGGCTCACCGCGAACAGGCGATCGAAATGATGGAGTTCACCGGTGACAAGAAAGGTGACACCGGCTTCGGCTTCAAGGAAGGCACTGCGAAGAGGGGGCTGTAAATTGGCACATCGAATTCAATACAAATTGTTGGCACCGCTGTTTGAATATCCACAGGCAGGTTTTCCTGAGAGTGTCAGGGAAATCAAGGAATACCTGGACGGGCGATACGCTGACGCTGCCACAGAACTCGGCCGCTTTTCGGACCTGCTTCCCGTTGCTGATCTGGAGGCGATGCAGGAATTGTTTACACGGTCCTTTGATGTCCAGGCTGCTACGACACTGGATGTCGGATACGTCTTGTTTGGCGATGACTACAAGAGAGGCATATTGCTGGCAAACCTGAATCGAGAGCACCGCACTGCGAATATAGATACGGGAACGGAACTGGGCGACTACATTCCCAATCTGCTGCGCCTGATGGCGGCGATAGAGGATGAGGAAGTGCTGCACGATCTGGCCTACGCGATTCTTGGACCGGCACTTCTGGAGATGATAGGGGAGTTCTCCACAGAGCGTATTGAAAAGAGAAACAAGAAGTACGAAAAACATTACAAGACACTGATCGAGACACCCGCCGTCGCAACTGATGCGGTCACACTCTATCAATTCGCCCTGAAGTCCTTGTATGCGGTTCTCAAGCAGGACTTCGCCCTGATCGAATCCATGCCATTGCAACGCAGCAATGATTTCCTGGGGTCGGTAACGCGCGAGAACCAGATTGAGGAAACTGCGGCCGCACAATCTACCGCATGAGGACATGAAATGACTTCGATGGACTACTTCCTATTTTCTGCCTACCCGTATGTCGCGATCATCGTGTTCATCGTTGGCACGACCTACCGGTACAGGGAAAAGGGCTTCAAGGTAACAAGCCTGTCGGCACAGTTTCTCGAGGGAAAGCAGGGTTTTTGGGGCACGGTTCCCTTCCACTTCGGTATTTTGATGGTGTTTCTCGGACACCTGGTTGCGTTCGCTTTTCCCAGCGCCGTGTTGGCCTGGAACAGTGACCCGGTACGCCTGATCACCCATGAGGGCGTGAGCTTCACGTTCGCTGCTGCCCTCGCTGTCGGGCTTATCGCACTGATTATCAGACGCCTGACGCACCCCAGGTTGAGAGTCGTCACCACGCGCATGGATTATTTCGTGGAGTTTGTGCTGTTAACACAGGTGTTGCTGGGCTGCTGGATCGCGCTGGGTTATCGCTGGGGG
>Ga0255049_10000978_pt1 | contig 16477 bp, 20 predicted proteins | sample JV7_2_3_MG_FD_183615 | JGI IMG/M metagenome (GOLD analysis project Ga0255049, IMG submission 183615) | Seawater microbial communities from Jervis Inlet, British Columbia, Canada - JV7_2_3 | ecosystem: Environmental > Aquatic > Marine > Inlet | place: Canada: British Columbia | collected 2016-10-06
ACTTCGGACGCAACGAGATCGGTGACGTAGGCCGGCAACTCGAGGGTGTCGCTCGGCAAATCGGACTTCGACAGCAGGCGATCGTCGACGAGGAACGGAACATCAACGAGATGTTGACGGCGGTGTTGCCGGCCCGACTCGTCGATCGCGTCCGCGGTGGCGAGCAGAGCATTGTCGACATCCTCGACAGCGCCACGATCGTCTCGCTGAGTGTCGACGCGATTCCCGAGGCGACCGGTGCCGACCAGGACATCGTCCTCGAGATCACTGAACGGATCGACGCCGAGATGGGTGAGCTGATGGCGCGCCACGACGTCGAGCGCATGCGGCGTTCGACGGGAAGTGAGCTCTTCGTGGCCGGACTCGACCACGACGACGCACGGACGGCCGACGCGGCGCGATTCGCGCTCGCCGCGACCGAGGTGGTCGCTGCGGTCGGCGCCGAGTTCGGGCAGCCTCTCATCGCCCGCGCCGGCCTGTCGGCTGGGGATGTCGCCACCGGCGTTCTCGGATCCGGCCAGGTCGCATTCGGTATCTGGGGCGACCCGCCCGGGGTGGCGGTCACGCTCGACTCGATGGCCCAACCGGGTCAGGTGCTCGCTGACAGCAACGTGATGGCGCAACTCGGTCCAGAGTGGGACATCGGCCCGGTCGAGGAGTTGCCGGGCTTCGCCGACACGATCGAGGCCCACGTCGTCCACGGCGAGATTTAGTGATGCCCGGCACGCTCCGACGCTGGGGATCCAACGTCGATCGACGATCGCCATCTCGCGTCGAATCCGGGGCGATTCCGCGCCGGACCCCGAGACGCCTGGACGGACCAAACCATCCCGGCATCGGGTAACTGACCTATGCGAGGCTGCCCCAATGCCAATTGACGTCGACGACACTGACGGACAGGCCGCTCGGCGGCGCTTCCCGAGCTTCCGGATCGTGCTGCTCGGACTGATCGGAGCCGTCGCGGTCTTGTGGCTTGCACCGACGATCGCGGCGTTCGTGGCCGACATCGAGCTCGCCAATTTGGACCACCCGTACATCGTGATCGGTTCGTTCATCGTCTTCGATGCAATCATCCCGATCTTCCCCAGCGAATCATTGTTGACAGCGGGATCGAACCTCGCGGCACAGTCGGGCTCGTCGATCGAGCTGTGGAAGTTGACACTCACCGGTTCCCTCGCGGCGGTGATCGGTGACAGTCTGCTGTACCTGCTCTCGCGCACCGTGTTGCGCAACTCGATGACGGCTCAGGTGGACAGAGCCCAACGGAACCCCAAAGTTGCGCGTTCGCTCGAGGTGATGAGTGGTACTGCGCCGGCCCTGATCGTGTTCGGCCGATTCGTGCCAGGGCTTCGATTCATCGTCGGCGCGACGATGGGCCTCAGCAGATATCCGTATCGGCGTTTCCTCATGTACGACGTGATCGGCGCAACGTTCTGGGCATCGTTCACGTGCATCTTCTCGTATCTCGTCGCGACGGTGATCGACGACAAACCATTCCTGTCGATCGCCGTGTCCGTGATCGTGACCACCGGTTTGCTCGCCCTGCTGTACAAGCCCCTGAAGAAGAGCTGGGAACAAACCGCGCAAGCGTCATGACGTGAGCATGAGGTCGATCTCGCGACGGGCCAGGATACGCCCGCCGATGGAGCAGCAAGAACGGCTCAGTCGTGCGGAAAGACCGTCACCCAATCCTCGGCCATGCTGACGACGGTCCACCCGAGACGGTTGGCCACATCGATGATTGGTTCCGGCTCGGTGAACGACTGCGCGACGCTGACGTAACTGAACTCGCGTTCAGCGTCGTCGTGTTCGACGATGATGGCTAGAGATGATCCGTCGCCGGCGGTCGCCCATTCGAGCATCTCGCGATCGCCTCCCGAGTTGCCGGCAGCGAGGATCGGTCGCCGACCGAGTTGGGTCTGGATGTTCGCTACCTTCGCCTCACCTTCGTTGGCGTCGCCGAGCAAGCGGCCGGTTCGCACGATTCGGGGTTTTCCATCGTCATCCCGCGTGAATTCGTATGCGATCAGCGTGCCGACGACCGCCTCGGGGTCGACACCGTAGAGGTCTTTGCTGACCGATCGGACGAACTCGGTGCCGCCACCGGTGACGATGAAGATCGTGAACTCTCGCCGGCGCAGTTCGTCGAGGAGTTCGAGCATCGGCTGGTACACAGTCCGACCGAGTGGGACGCCGAGCGTGCGATGCTGGGCCTGTTGCATGAACTCGCGTGCCCGCGAATCGAACTCCTCCGGAACGAGCCCGGTGAAGAGTTCGGCAAGGGCCATTGCGATCCGGTCGAGTCCGATCTCGCCCATCGCCTCGTGGTCGCCGGTCAGCAGCGCGGCGTATTCGCTGCGGTCTGCCAGCGCCGCGTCGGCGGCAACTGCCTTTTCGAGTGCATCGATCATGAAGTCGAGTTGGACGTAACTCGGGCGCTCGCACCAGAGGGTTCCGTCGTTGTCGAAGGCGGCCACGCGGTCCGATACGGGCACTGTGTCGGCGGCTTCCAAGAACGAGACGAGTGCATCTCGTGTTTAGCCGGGAAGCCACGACGGCAAGAGGTCGTCCATGGACGGTGAAATCTAGCTGGACGGAGAACCTCGGTCCACGGGAACGACGTAGCTGGTTGCCAGCGTCGGCGAATCTCGGGGATCGACTCCGGGCGAACATACGAGTGAGGTATTGAAATGCTGTTGCATCGAGCAAGTCGGCGCAGCGGTGATCGTGACTGTCATCATCACCGTCGTCGGAGGAGTTCTGCGTATCCTGTTGCCCGATGGAGACTGAACCGTTCATGGGCGACCAGGAATCCGGCGAGAGCTGTTGTGCGCCTGCTCGTGGCGCGGCGGGTCCGGAGACCGGAGATGCGGCTCCTGGAGATGGTGCGGCGGCACCTGTCGCCGGGAGTTCGAAGGCTGTTCTCCACGACATGGTCGACATACCGGCAGGGGCGTTCATCATGGGGACGAACGAGTCGTATCGCTGGCCGGGCGACGGCGAGGGCCCGGCCCGCGAGATCCAACTCGGGGCCTTCAGGATTGCGCGACATGCGCTGAACAACCGAGAGTTCGCGGCCTTCGTCGACGACACCGGGTACCGCACCGACGCGGAACGATTCGAGTGGTCGTTCGTCTTTCACCTCCTCCTCCCCGACGACTTTCCGGACACCCGCGGCGTCGAGGCCACACCGTGGTGGCGCCAGGCGTACGGAGCAGACTGGGCTCACCCGTTTGGCCCGCAGTCGGATCTCGATGGGTTGTTGGACCATCCGGTCGTCCATGTGTCCTGGACCGACGTCCAGGCCTACTGCGCATGGGCAGGCACGCGCCTGCCGACCGAAGCCGAGTGGGAATGCGCTGCCCGGGGTGGCCTCGTGCAGAAACGATTCGTGTGGGGTGACGAGTTCCAACCGGATGGCGAGACGATGTGCAACATCTTCGAAGGATCGTTTCCAGTCGAGAACACCGCGGAAGACGGCTTCGTCGGGACTGCACCGATAGATGCGTTCGCTCCGAACGGATTCGGTCTCCACGGCACGGCCGGCAACGTGTGGGAATGGTGCCGGGACTGGTTCAGCTCGACGTTCCACAGGGACGGACCCCGCGTCGATCCGACCGGCCCGCCGACGGGTGAAGCACATGTGATTCGCGGCGGTTCGTATCTCTGCCACGACTCGTACTGTGATCGATATCGAGTCTCGGCGCGCAGCTCGAATGTCGTGGACGCGTCGACCGGCAACCTGGGTTTCCGCGTCGCAGCAGACGGATGAGTTCGTCGCGATCACGGCCCGCCATCACGCGATCGATTTTCGGCTACACGCGCAGCTGGCTGGGTTCCGACGTCGTGCGCGGTGATCGTTGGCTCGGCGGTGCTGATCCCTTCGGCACTATCGTGCGCGGTGATCGTTGGCGTCGAGCCATCGTCGGGTTGTACACCGTGCCACTCGTCCTTGTCGCCTACGAGATTCTTGGTGGATCGAAGTTGCTCGCCGCGGGTCCCGACGCAGCAAGCTCGGCGTTGGCGTCATCCGGGTTCGGCGTATCAGAAACGGCATTACCCATTGGATGCCGAGCGTGAGACAGCCGAAGCCGCTTCACATCTAGGGAGCCTCGTGCGTGCCTCGATGTGCGTCGTCAGGCACCTCTCAAGATAGAATGGCCGCAGTCGATAAAGGAGAAACAATGAAAGTCAAAATCCCTCTCGGGTTGTTGCTGCTGCTCGCGTGCGCTCTCGGATACATGTTTGGCACCGAAGACGGACGTAAACACCGCGATGTGATCCTCGTCAAGGTGGGTCGCAAGGAGGCCGAAACCGCCGATCCGGATCCAGAAGAGTCCGACGCGACGGAGCAAGCCGACGCCTGAAGGCGTATATCCACTTGCTGTGCGAGCGGGTCGTGTGGAATCCGACCAGCCCCTCGAATGCACCGCCGGTCGACCAATGTCGATTCATTGGCTCGTGTTGACGAGGAATATCGATGATCGCTGTCGAGTGGGGGACCGGCCAGGTTGTTTGGGTTCTCGTCTGGCTGTGGATGTTTGTCACGTGGGCTGGGCTAGCGACGGCCGCCTTCTTGTTGATCGCACGAGCGAACTATCTGTCCGGTTGGGGGAAGGCGCTGTGGACACTGTGTATCATCGCTCTACCGATTCTGGGCGTCGTGTTGTTTCTCATCGTCAACGGCGGGCGACTCAATCCGCCGCGGGCAAGCGACGCCGTTATCTTGGACCCGCCGCCGGGCCGATAGGAAGTTGGCTCGCGCCGCAGTGATCTTTCGTGGAGCCGGCAGCGTGGGCGCCGATGGAATTGGGGTCACCTCGGCGAAAGAGCACACACGCAGGGTTACTGAGGGCCGCTCAGTTCTCAGCTACCAGTTCGAGGTCTCGGGTCGCCGGATCTGGCGGTAGGCAAGGGTGTACCTGGCACCGGCACACTCTTCATCAGGGACGAGCCGGTCGATTCGATCGAAATCCCCTACACCGTGCCGTTCCTGATCAGCGTCGATGAGGGACTGACGGGTGGTCGCGACACCGCTTCGGCCGTCGTCGACGCGTACGAGCCACCCTTCCCCTTCACCGGCACCCTTCACCGAATGGCCATCGACGTCAGCGGTGAACGAATCCAAGACCACGAGGCCGAGTTTCGCCACGCTCTGCCGCATAAGTAAGCAGGTTCGAATATATGCTCCGATCGTGACGACACCTGATTCCACGCCCCGTACGAACCTGCCGATTCCCGACTAGCCACACGTCGGCTTGACGACGTTCGACGCACGGGATCCGGACACGAGTTATCCACCGATTCGGGATCTGCGACCACCGGCCGACGCTCCGAACGTTCTGGTCGTATTGCTGGACGACGTCGGATTCGGCGCATCGAGCACGTTCGGCGGGCCATGCGACACGCCGAACTTCGACAAGCTCGCGGCGGGCGGCTTGAAGTACAACCGCTTCCACACCACTGCCATCTGCTCACCACCACTGCCATCTGCTCACCCACGCGGCAGGCGTTACTCACGGGGCGCAACCACCACTCGGCCGGCATGGGTTCGATCACCGAGATGGCCACGTCTGCACCCGGTCAGTCGTCGTTCATGGCCAACTCGATCTCGCCGATCGCGCGCACCCTGAAACTCAACGGGTATTCGACATCCCAGTTCGGCAAGTGCCACGAGGTGCCGGTGTGGCAAACCAGCCCGATCGGGCCCTTCGACGCCTGGCCTGCAGGAGGCGGAGGGTTCGAGTACTTCTACGGATTCATCGGCGGCGAGACCAGCCAATACTTCCCGGCGATCTACGAGGGTCTGAACCCAATCGAGATCGATGAAGGTCCTGAGGACGGCTACCACTTCACCGACGACATGACGAACAAGGCCATTAAGTGGATTCGCCAACAGAAGTCGCTGGCACCCGACAAGCCGTTCTTCACCTACTACGCGCCCGGCGCCACACACGCTCCGCATCACGTCCCCGACGAGTGGGCTGACAAGTACAAGGGCAAATTCGACCAGGGTTGGGACCACCTTCGCGAGCAGACCTTCGAGCGGCAGAAGGCGCTCGGTGTGATCCCGGCCGACGCCGAGTTGACCGAGCGGCATCCGGAGATCCCGGCATGGGAAGACACGAGTCCCCAGATGAAGCCCGTGCTCGCCCGCCAGATGGAGGTGTACGCCGGGTTCCTCGAGCACACCGACCATCACGTTGGCCGATTGATCGACGCCCTCGATGAGCTGGAGGCCCTCGACAACACGCTGGTGTACGTGATCATTGGCGACAACGGCGCATCTGCTGAAGGCTCACTCCAGGGCACCTTCAACGAGATGATTTCGATCCAGGGCTTCGGCCACCTCGAGACCGAGGACTACATGGTCAGCAAGCTCGACGAGATCGGGGGCGTCGACTCGTACAGCCACTACGCCGTGGGTTGGGCCCATGCGATGAACACGCCGTTCCAGTGGACCAAGCAGGTTGCATCACACTTCGGCGGCACGCGCAACGCGACGATCGTGCACTGGCCAAACGGCATCGCAGCCAAGGGCGAGGTCCGCAGCCAGTTCCATCACGTGATCGACGTGGCGCCGACGATCCTCGAGGTTGCCGGGCTGCCGCAGCCCACGTTCGTGAACGGGGTGCAGCAACGACCGATCGAGGGCGTGAGCATGGCGTACTCGTTCGACGATGCCGACGCCGCCGAGCGTCACGAGACTGAGTACTTCGAAATGCTCGGCAATCGTGGCATCTTCCACAAGGGGTGGACAGCGGTCACCAAGCACCGCACCCCGTGGGAGGTCGGCATCGTGGAACTCCCTGCATTCGACGACGACGTGTGGGAGCTCTACGACACCACCACCGACTGGTCTCAGGCGAAGAACCTCGCCAGCGAATACCCCGACAAGCTGCGCGACCTGCAGCGGCTCTGGCTGATCGAAGCGGTCAAGTACAACGTCTTACCTCTCGACGATCGCTTCGCCGAGCGCGCCAGCTCCGAGATCGCCGGCCGACCTGAGCTGATCAAGGGCAAGAGCCAGGTTCTGTACGGCGGCATGGGCCGGCTGAGCGAGAGCTCGATCATCAACTACAAGAACAAGTCACACGCCGTGACAGCGGAGATCGTCGTTCCGGAAGGCGCCGATGGGGTGATCGCCGCCGTCGGTGGCCTGATCGGCGGATGGAGTTTGTACACCCGTAACGGCAGGCCGAAGTACTGCTATAACTTCTTCGGCATCGAGCGCTTCGTCATCGAGGGGTCCGATGCAATGACAGCTGGAACTCATCAAGTGCGGATGGAGTTCGCCTACGACGGTGGCGGCATCGCGAAGGGAGGCGACGTGACGTTGTTCGTCGACGGCGAACAGGTCGGAGCCGGACGCGTCGAGCAGACCGAACCGTTCATCTTCTCCGCCGACGAGACGTGTGACATCGGGTTCGAGGCCGGCTCGCCGGTCATCGTCGACTACGACGCTGAGAAGGGACGATTCAACGGCGAAGTGAAGTGGGTCCAGATCGACGTCGGCGACGCCGCCGAGGACGTCGACCACTACATCACCGAGGAGGAGCGCTACCGGGTTGCGATGGCCATCCAATAGCCAGTGAGCTGCACAGCGCGAGCTGTGCGTTGAAGTGCTTGAGCGCGACATCGTTGTCGACTTCGTACGTGTACATCGTCCCGTGCGGGAGATGCTTGATCGTGCCGGGGTCACCGAGGTCGTGTCCGACGAACACATCCACGACCGCATCGGTGAGGCCGTCCTCTCGCACCTCCGCATTCGCCCCGATCTCGCGAGTTTGCTGGGCGAACTCAGCGGCGAATTGGACTGAGAGCGAGCCGGCCGTTCAGCCGCCTGCGACGGGCACGTGATCGAGAGGTGCACCGAGCGGGATCGGTGGTTCGGCGGCGCAGCTCGCTTCGAACTCGGTGATCAGCCGAGCGAAGTGTCGCATCGTCCAGCTGTGGAGATGGACGTGGTTGACCGGTTCACGTTCCTGGGGGGCGGTAAGCAGGCTGATGATTCGACCTGTCGGAGAGGATGTCGCCGATGGCCTGTTCCCATGCGACGAGCCCGACGTGCGCGCCGAACGACACGCTGTGGGTGCCGGAACGAATGGCATGCCGACCGGTCATCAGCGCCGAACGCGATGGGTGCACTGCGCCTCGGGGGCGAAGTTCAACATCTGCACGCCATCCCTTGCGAAGGTGCCGATCCTCTCGGTATCTGCCCCTCGAAGCACCTCACCGCCGTAACAGCCGAACTCTCCGTAGCCCAGATTGTCAACGAAGTAGAGCAACACGTTCGGCTGTTGCGCCATGAAACTGCCTACCTGGTCGATCTACGCTTCGGTTCTGCTTGGTAGTGATCAGATTCCGAGGATCTTGCGCTTCTTCGCCTCGAACTCCTCATCGGTGAGGACTCCGGCGCTACGCAGCGACGCCAGTTGTTCGAGTTCGGCCACGTAGGCGGGTGCCGCAGCAGCAGGCTCAGCGACCGGTGCGGGTGCGGGTGCGGGTGCGGGTGCAGGTGCAGGTGCGTACGTTGGGGCCGGCGGGGGCGCTGCGGCTTCCATCCGCCGGTTCATTCGCTTGGCTGTGCGTCGTGAGGTACGTCGCGACGTGCGGCGCATGGATCGTCTGCGGGGAGGCATCTACGAATTCCCTTCGTTGGTGGACACTCGTTGGAGGATGGTTTCGCCGAGGAGGGCGACCGCGGCTTCTTCGGCATCGGCCTTGTCGATGAACCCGGCTTCGATGAGCCCGAGCACGGTTCGCGCAACGACAGCGGCCTCGACGTCTGCGGCGAGTTCGATCGTTGCCAGTGCCTCGATCGATCGCACGGTCGCCTCGGCCGTGAGCGCGTCGGCCAGCTCGATTGCCTGGATCGCCTCGGCGGCGCTGATCAGCTCTTCTCCGACCATGGCGAGACCGTCGAGGGTCAAAAAGCCCTGCAGAATCAGTTCTCCGCCTGCGCCTGCGATCGCATCGCGAAGGCCGGCGGCCCAATGGTGTTCGATGAGAAGCAGGCCCGCGCCAGTCCCCGGCTCGAGGTCGTCGGCGATACGACGAATGTCAGACACGCTGAGGCCGACGGCGGATTGATCGCCGACCTCGCCGGGCGCGGTGCCAGACGCTTCTCCTTCGAAAGAGAAGCCGAGCAGCTCGCCGATGATGATGCCGAGGACATCGTCGCCTTCTTCTTCCCCCAGATCTCCGAGCTCGAGCGCCACCAGGTCGCCGCTGCCTTCTTTCGCGACGAATAGGGCATCGAGGACCCGAACCGCGTTGAGCGGCGCGACTTCTTCCAGCCGGTCGAGGATGTCACCACGGAATTGGTCGAGCGTGTCGAACTGAAATGCGAGCAGTTGAACAGGTCCAAGCATGGGACCGGACCCTAGCAGTCTGGTGCCAGATTTTCAGGTGTTCTCCCAAGGCTTCGGGTGCAGGTGTGCGGGCCGCGGCACGCTGGCGTTTCTTGTATGTCTGCCATGCCAGGGTCATGATCAGTGCACCGACGAACGAGCCGATGAGGCCGCTCGGCTTGAGGGCCAAACCATCACCTGCGACAAGGCTGGCGATGAGGCCTCCGACGATCGAGCCGCCGAGCCCGTCGACGAACGCCATCGTCCAGTCGATCCGGCGGCCCGTCCGGCCGAATGCGAGTCGCACAATCCAGCCGACGGCCAAACCGCGAACGATGATGGCGAGTATCAACATTCGCCAGTTCGTAGCGGTTTGCGATGTTCATCCGCGCTGGGACGAGCCTGCCCCGATTCGACGGGCGTGCCATAATGACGACATGGATTCACGCCAGGTCGTCGTTGCCCATTTCACCTCCAGCGATGATGCCCTCCATGCAATGGACACCTTTCGCGGGCTGGACACCGAGGGGTTCGTCACGCTCGGAGAGGCGGCACTGATCACCCGCGACGCGGATGGCACGATGCATGCCTCACCAACCGATGGAGGGGCGAAACGGGGGGCGGCACTCGGTGGATTCGTCGGCTTGATCGTCGGAGGGCTGTTCGGGCTGCCCGTCGTCGGGCTCCTCGCCGGCGCAGGGCGCGGCACGCTGAAAGGAACCGACTCCGACTTCCTGGACGAGCTGATCTCGAACGTCGCCAGCAAGATGGAGAATGGCGGTTCCGCACTTGCTATCGTCGTCGATTCGATCTCCGATCCCGAAACCGTCCTCGACCGGTTCGAGAAGCACCGCTCCGCTCTCACGTTCACTGACATCCCGCCCGGTCTCCTCGCCGTGCTCGATGAGGCTCGTTCCTAGCGAACCGTCTTTGTCTCGGGTGTCGGTGACGGCAAGGTCTCGCATGTTGGTGACGGCAAGAAAGTCGAAAGTCGCGTGGCGCAGGGTTCTCCTCGTCGCCTTGCTGGTCGGCTTCGGCGCGTCCGGATTCTCGACGAACGCGAGCGCTAAGGACCTGGCGCGCGACTTCCCTGACGAAGCGCAGGAACTCGCTGAACGGTATGCGCCGATCATCATGTTGAAGGCGCAAGAGGCGGCGTGCGACCGCGACGGCGAGCCGTACGCGCCGACCGCAGCGGACATCGTGCTCGACAATTCCGATGTGCTGTTGCGACAAGTCGGGGAGGGGAACCCCGTAGTCATGCGCGGTCCCGGCGCCGACGATCTCGCCGGCCTGGGCGAGGGCTTCTTTCTCGACTTCCCCGGCAATTCTCTGGAGCCCGGTTGCATCTACGAACGCGATTTCCAACGGTACGCCGGCGGACGTGCGGTCACGGTGTACGCGCACCTCGTGCAGCAGGAAGATCGTCCTGATCAACTCGCCTTGCAGTACTGGTTCTACTGGTATTACAACGACTGGAACAACAAGCACGAGAGCGACTGGGAAGGCATTCAGTTGCTCTTCGACGCTTCGTCAATCGGTGAGGCGCTGGAGACCGAGCCGACAAGCATCGGCTATGCGCAACACGAAGGCGGCGAGCGGGCGGATTGGCGGTCCTCGAAGAGCGAACGCGATGGAACGCACCCGGTCGTGTACTCGTCGGCAGGCTCGCACGCCAGCTACTTCGGCTCGTCGGTGTACATGGGTCGGTCGGCGAGCGAAGGATTCGGGTGCGACAGCACCGACGGTCCGTCGAATCGTCATGCCTCGGAGGTCGTCGTGCTTCCCGACGAGGTCGACGACCCGCAGGATCCGTTTGCCTGGCTTTCCTACGAAGGGCGTTGGGGCGAGCGGCAGAAGGGCGCCTTCAACGGCCCGACCGGCCCGCTCGCCAAGGAACGATGGCTTGAGCCGATCACGTGGCATGACGCACTGCGGTCGTCGAGCGTCGTCATCCCCGCGGGCGACTCCGTCGGTGACCAGGTGATCGGAACGTTCTGCGGAAGTGTCGAATGGGGATCGAGCCAACTCATCACGCTGACGACCTCACCGGTACGGTTGCTCATCGTCGCCTTCGTGCTGAGCGTGCTGGCGAGATGGTTGATTCGGCGTACCAAATGGGGTCTCGTCGCCGATCGTCCGCTCGCGATGCGACGCCGAGCCGGCCAGATCATTCGTCTTGCGTATTGGAGATACCGCAGTTCGTGGAGGGTGCTCGTGCGCTTCGGCGTCGTCTATATACCGGCGTTGTTCCTGGCCGGGCTGCTCGGTGGCCTCATGACGCTGGTGCCCCTCTTGGGCGACCTGCTCGAGTTGTCGGGCGAACGGAGTGGGACCCGCCTCATGTTCGCCCTGAGCGCCGGATGCCTCACGGCATTCGTTGCTGCATACGCAGTCCATGCCATGGTGGCTGAACATCTCCGTTCAACCTCTGTCGAACCCGATGACCACGAGCCCGATGCGGTCCGGCGGACGTGGGAGCGGCGCGCGCCGCTCGCGTCAACGGGGATCCGTGCCTACGGGATAGTGATCGTGTTGATGATCAGCATCATCGGAATTCCCTGGGGCGTCCGCCAGCTGGTGCGCTATCAATTCAGTGCGCAGGTGGTCGTGCTCGAATCGCTGGACGGTACACGAGCGCTCCAGCGGAGCAGCGACCTGGTGCGTGGCCGTTGGTGGCACACGGCGCTCATGATCGCGATCTTCAACGCGTTGCCGCTCGCGACGTCCTTCATCGTCGGGCTCTTGCTGCTTCTCGCTGTGGCCGGGCTCCCGCTCTGGCTCTTCTCTACCGTGATGGCCCTGGTCTACGCCGTCCTGGTGCCACTCACCGCAACCGCCCAAACAATGCTGTACGGCGATGCCGTGGCCGAGCTTCAAGAATCCAGACGGTTCGAGGTCACCCCCGCCACGGCCGGGGTGTGAGGAGATCAGCACGGGGAAACGCGATGTCGGTTCGGGAGACGAGACCTCGTGAGGGTTCGGAACTCTGAGTTGGTTCTCGAGGAGGCTGTTCACAACCATCAGCGAGCGTTCTCGATTGCCAGCATCAAGGCATGCGTCTTCGACCACGCATCCACAGCGTCAACGCCACGAGCTGAGCTCAGCCATGCGAGGGTGGGTAGACGCGAAAGCCCGGCGACCCATCTCGAGCTGTCGACCGCGACGAGGCCAAAGGCGCGATTGTCGGGCGGATCCTCGCAGGCCCGGTGAAGCTGAGCCGTCCAGCGATGAAACGGTTCCTTGTCCTCAAGAAGCCGCAGATGCACTCGCGGACAATCGGCACCATCACTTCAGGATCGTTGGGACACCCGACCTCACCCGGTCGTGTGTCTGACGCCTTCGGTCCCGTATCCGGCGCCGCCGTTGTGGCACCTCGGGTGCACCCTTCCAACCGGCTTCACGGTCTTGGTCGTTCGTTCTCGTACGGTCCCCGACCCAGCGTGTCGATCCGCTCTGGCGCGCAGGTTCTCAGACGGACTCCTTGAGGATGGCGCGGTCGAGGAGTGCGAGCCGGGAGAGCGCGAACCCGGCGGCGGTCCATCCGCACTCAACCACGAGCTGTTGCCAGGCGGTCACGTGGACCAGCGACCACATCATCTCGGCCGCCTGTGAGGGCGTGAGGTCGGCACGCAGGGCTCCGTCCTGGCGCACCCACTCGAATACTCGCGTGAGGTTTGCTCGTTGGAGCTCCATCCGTTCGCTCAGGGCTTCATGCGCGGCAGCGTCCGATGATGCCGCCGCCTCGAGTCGCTGGGCTACCGACGCCACCTCCGGGAGGTAATCCAGCCACACGTTCATCCAGGCTCGAGCGGCATTGGCGCCGGACGAGGAAGCGGTGACTGCGTCCTCGAACCGCTGACCCAAGCCCGCCTCGGTGTCATGATGGCGGACCGCGGCGAGCAGGAGGCCGGCGCGTGACCCGAAGTGGAGATACAGCGCCTGGCGACTGACACCGGCTTCTTGGCTGATGTCGGCGAGCGAAGCGTCAGCTCCGTCACGGGCGACGAGGGACCATGTTGCACGCAAGATCCGATGTCGCGCGTTGGGGGGAGTGCTTGACACGTGTCAAGCTTACTGTTAGAACTCAGAGTATGAGCTTTACATCTGTAAATACGGACGTTCACATCAAGCGCGGAACTTCGAGCCAGGTTGATTCGGAGCCGACCACGACGTGGTCGGGTCGAGTCCTGCTCTCACTCGGCGCATTCGGCAGCGTGGCCTTTGTCGTGCTCGTGGTGATCGGTGGCGCAATCACCGACGGCTACGACCATGCGTCCCAGGCGATCTCCGAGCTCGGCGCGACCGGTGCCGAACATGCAACATTGCAGGCGCTCGCCTTCATCGTGGTCGGGGTCGGCGCCTGTTGCTTCGCAGTCGGGCTCCACCTCGCGGCCCGCACGCCGCTAACCGTCACCGCGCTCGTGGTCGTGTTCGGGGTACTCAGCGCCTTCGCTCAGGCCGCACTGCCGTGCGATGAAGGCTGTGAACCAACAACCGCCACCGGCACGGGGCACATCGTCACCGGATCGATCGGGTTCGTTGCGGCCCTGGTCGCGATGTTCCTGATCGCTCGCCATTGGCGTCGCTCCGATCCGTTCGCGGTGCTGGCACGGCCCACCCTCGCACTCGCCTGGACCGCTCTGGCGGGCCTCATCGCCTTCAACGTAACCAAGGGCGCAGGGTTCGAGGCTGTCGACGGTGTCGCACAGCGCGTGTTCGCTCTGTGCGTGTTGAGCTGGATGGTGATGACCGCGCTCGTGGTGCGTCGGCTTGCCGCGACGCCGAGTCGGTGACCTGCGCTTCGCCGACGCGAGACCCTCGGCCACGCCACTTACACGAAGTCGGACAGACCCGGTTGGTACCTACTGGAGGACCGTTCGGGGCAAAGCTGCCGTGTAGAGCAGTGATCAGGTGGTGACGGTTGTTCCGACTTCGAATCTGAGTGTGAAGACGGCCCCTCGAGAGGGGCCGTTGGACGCGGTGATTGTGCCGTTGTGGGCGGTGATGATCCGTTTGGTGATGGCGAGCCCGAGTCCGGCGCCGCCGCCGCTGGCTCGGTTGCGTGAGTTGTCGAGGCGGGTGAACCGTTCGAAGATCCGTTCGAGATCGTCGTCGGCGATGCCGGGCCCGTCGTCGGCGATCGAGACGGTCGCGTCGGTGCCGTCGTTGGTGATCGTGACGGTGACTGCTGTTGTGGCGTGTTGGGCGGCGTTGTCGATGAGGTTGCGGGCCGCTCGTGTCAGGGTGGCCAGGTCGCCCCGGATTCGAGCGGGCGCTTCTACTCGGATGTTCACGTCGGTGGGGTGTGGGCGTCGGGCCTCGGCGAGGAAGAGTTCGTCGAGATCGATGTCGTCGCGGAGCTCGTGCGTGCCGGTCTCGTCGAGGCGGGCCAGGAGCAGAAGGTCATCGACGAGAGCAGCGAGGCGGGTGGTTTCGTCGTGGAGGATTTCTGCTGTTGCGGGCCAGTCGGTCGTGTCGGGGTTTGCTCGGGCGACCTCGAGGGTGGCTTGGGTCGCGGTGATCGGGCTGCGAAGTTCGTGCGAGGCGTCGGAGATGAACTGGTGTTGTTGATCCCGAGCGGCTTGCAGCCCGGCCAGCATCTTGTTCATGGTCCGGGCCAGGTGACCGATCTCATCTGTGGCGGTGGTCTCGGGGACGCGTTGTTCGAGGTTCTGGGTGGTGATTTGGTCGACCTGGGTCGTGATCGCGTGCACTGGGCGCAGGGATCGACCGACCAGGAGCCAGGTGCCGGCTGCGACGAGCAGCGTGAGGAGCGGTACGAGGACCGCGAAAAGGCGGGTCATCGCGTCGAGGCTGTCTTGGACGGGTTGGAGCGGGCTCGACACGCCGATCGTCACCGCCGAGTCGCCGATCGTGACCGGTAGCCCGACGGTGGTCACCTTGTCACCCAGATCGAGCTTCAACGTCTGGTCGTCGGAAGTCGGGTCGACTGCGATGTTGAGTGTGCCGGCCTCGACGATTACGACGCCGTCGACCGTGAACCCTTCGGGCAGCGCAGGGAACCCTTCGGGCAGCGGAGGGAAGTCATCGGGCAGCGGAACCGATCCCAGGGTCGGATCGAACGCGGAGAACAGGATCCGCTGGAACTCGGCGTTGGTCAGCTCGGAGCCCCTTGCGTCGAGGTAAACGAACCGGGTCGCGTCATCTGCGTCGGGTTGGGCCGGTCCGACGGTGCCGCCTTGGAGCTGGCCGAGGTAGTCGTAGAGGAGTGCTTCGGCGTTGTCGCGAGTCTCGGATTCGAGTGATGTTTCGATGCGGTCGAGCCCGATAGCTGCCGCCGCGATGAGCGCCAACATGAACAGAGTCGTGACGAGCAGCGTGAGCCGTGTCCGCAACCGCAGGGTGCTCATGGGGCGAGCCGGTAGCCGTGGCCGTGCACGGTCTCGATGCGGGGACTGAACCCGTCCGGCTGGACTTTGCGGCGGAGGTACCCGACGTAGACCTCGACGACGTTCGTGCCGCCGTCGAAGTCCGGGCCCCAGACCTGGTCGAGGAGATGGTCTTTCGACAGCACCCGGCCGGGGTTGGAGGCGAGCGTTTCGAGCAGCGCGAACTCTCGATGGGTCAGTTCAGCTTCATGGTCTCCTCGACGGATCCGGCGTCTGTCGCGGTCGATCTCGAGGTCGCCGATGACCTGCACATCGCGGGGTGTTGACCGGCCACGACGCAAGAGAGCACGAATTCGTGCGGCGAGTACGACGAAGGAGAACGGCTTGGTCAGGTAGTCATCGGCGCCGGTGTCGAGACCTTCTGCCTGGTCGTAGTCGCCGTCCTTGGCGGTGAGCATGAGTATCGGTGTGTGGTCGCCCTCTTCTCGAAGGGTGGCGCAGATCTGGTAGCCGTTGCGGCCGGGCAACATGATGTCCAATACGAGAACGGCGTAGTCGTGTTCTCTGGCCAGCCACAGACCGGTGTCGCCGTCTTGGGCGATGTCGACGTCGAAACCCTCGGCGCTCAACCCGGCTTCGAGCGCAGAGGCCACGTTCGGTTCGTCTTCGACAACGAGGATTCTCATGACCCCATGAGTCTCACAGATTCCTGAGAAGGATCTGAGGAGGCCTGAGAGACCTTCTCAGCCGGTCTCAGACCCTTCTCAGCCC
>Ga0255049_10000981_pt1 | contig 16435 bp, 13 predicted proteins | sample JV7_2_3_MG_FD_183615 | JGI IMG/M metagenome (GOLD analysis project Ga0255049, IMG submission 183615) | Seawater microbial communities from Jervis Inlet, British Columbia, Canada - JV7_2_3 | ecosystem: Environmental > Aquatic > Marine > Inlet | place: Canada: British Columbia | collected 2016-10-06
GAGACGGAGTGGTGGCCCAATACCGCGGATCCGGGCAGCAGCAGAGCGAAACCGAGTAGTCTCCGTATCATCACGAATCCTCCGTTGCCTGGTTTCAATGAAGCTCCTCCCTGGTCATCTAGTCACCCGTGCTGACTGGGCGGGGGGCAATAAACATTCGCAATAATTTTTCGCCAAGGACACGGAAAGGGCAAATAAATTGCCCGACAAAAGTTTTCGGAAAAGCGTCCACGCCCTCGAATCCGAGCTTCAAGTCTCCGCGAGTTTCTTCCGGGAAATACGCAGTACGATATATCCAGTCCCATATGGACAGCGCGCTGCCGTAATTCACGCTTCGGTTGGGGTCGACGTCGATCGCATGGTGCCAAATATGCATTTGAGGGCTATTGATAATGTATTTCAGCTTACCGATCGGAACAAAAACATTCGCATGGGTGAAGTAACACAAAAAGTTGGTGCAAAAAGTAATCAGGCCGATTTCAATCGCGTTGAAACCGATGATCCCCAGAGCGACGTAAGAAAACAGGTTCAGCCAAAGTACTTCAAACCAGTGCAGGCGCTGGGCGTTCATCACATCCAGTTCCAGTGCTGAATGGTGAATTTTGTGGAACTGCCAGAGAAAGTTGACATTGTGCTCAAGGCGATGGGCCCAGTACGAAGCGAACTCCGAAGAGACAACCAGCATGACGATGCGCATCCACATTGGCACTTCATCGATAATGTATACGAGTGGATATCTGGCATTAAATACGTTGGCAAGGAAGTCGTCGAATGGAATTACGATCAATGCGAACGCCGCGGCGCCGCCTATAACATTGAACAGGGCGAAAGAGAACATGTTGTAAATCATGTCCAGCCAGAATTCTTCCCTGAATCGCTTTTGAAGTTTGCGCCAGGGTCGAATGTGTTCGATCAGCAATATGGCAATGAGGATAATCGGACCGCTAAGAAAAATGGCCGACCAATTGGAAATCACACTCGGCCAACTCGCTAACTGATGGTCCCAGGCAACGCCCAGCACCGCCTTTAGATACAGCCATGAGTTGTCGAAGTACCCGAATAGAATCAGCAAGCCCGCACAGGCCAGCACAAACAGTGAAGTGGCAACCCAGTTTATTGAATATCTGGCAGAGGCTGATTCTTTTTTAATCATATGGTGTTTCCGCCATCGACCGGTCAGACTGTCAATGCTAGCAGGTTATTAATGGGTGATTACCATGCGCGGTATCATTATTTTCGTCAGCGGAGTTCTGGCCGGGCTGTTCCTCGAGACGGATATAGCCCAGAACAACAACTCCGGTGTCATTACACTTAATCACGTCGGTATCGCCGTCGACGACATGGACGAATCGGTCGCTTTCTATACGGAGACGATGGGTTTCGAGAGAACGTTCAGCCTGGCGAACACCGAAGGCCAGATGGGCCTCATGTACTTGAGAGTTGGCGAGAACACGTTCCTCGAACTCACTTCCGCGAACGAGTACGTGCCGGCGGGACTCACTCACATCGGAATACAGGTCGAAGGCATGGAGTCGGTTAAGGCGATGTACGAGGGCCGCGGCGCGAGCCCGACGGAAACGCGCACGAGTGGCACTCAGGCGATTCTGTCGTACATCACCGACCCGCAGGGCGTCCCGATCGAGCTCTCCGAGTATCCGCCGGACTCGGCGGAGGGGAAGGCGTTAGCTGGGGAGTAATAAAAGAAAACCCCGGCCGACTAGTGTGTCGACCGGGGTCCTCTCGGCGCTTAATGACGCTGGTAGCGCGTCAGAACTGATAGCTCAGTCGCATCCCAACTTCCCGCGGAATCCGCAGGGCGAAGCGGTAGTTTCGCTGAGCACCGGCGAAGGCAAGATCGTATTGGTTTGCTGGGGTGCGACCGAGTTGCCGCGGCGTATTCTCATCGGTCAGATTATTGCCGAACAGGACGATATTCCAGTTGTCGTTGGTGAAGGTCACCGAGCCGTCCCACTGCGTGTCCGCCGGCAGCCAAACCCTGTTCATGACGTCCATGGGTTTACGGCTCTGGTAGCGGACGCCCAGGCGTCCCATCCATTCCCAGCCACCGCCGCCCAACCCGCTGCGATAAGTCGCGGCCAGCGAACCCGACTCCTCTGCCGTGCCGACGAGCTGGTTCCCGTCCACCACGTAACAGTCGAACGGTACGCCGTCGGCCGCCTCGGTCCTGAGATTAGCGAGATTAAAAGTTGAATCGGCACCCGGAGCCCTTGCCTCGTTATAGCCGAAGTCGTTGACGGGGTCCTGAGAACAATTCTGAGCGTACTCGTTGTCCTGCAGCGAGATGGCGGCCCTGAAACTCAAGCTATCGGTAGCCTGCCAGGTCGCCTCTACTTCGATTCCCATGAGGTCGCCGGTACCCTGGTTGGAAAAGACCATGCCGCTTGCGAGTTCGTCATCTTGCCATGGCAGACCGCCGTTGAACGCCGCGGCATTCGGGGTCGAGCCATCGTTCCAGCAGAGGAGTTCATCCGGATCCGCCGGTGGGCAGACCCCGCCCACGGAGGGAGTCCCTTCCCAGTCGAACGCCGCGCCCAGCACCATGTCGTCCCAATCCATCGTGTAGATGGCGGCCGTCAACTGCAGGCGATTGTCGAACGCGGTGCCCTTGATACCGATCTCGAAGTTCGTGAGTTCTTCCTCCTTGTGCGAGAGGAATGTCGACTCGTCGTAAGTGATGAGACCCGCCCCCATGGCATCCTGGATCGCGAGAATCGTTTCCGGATCCGCGAAAATCACGTTGCTGCCGGCGGGGTTCGTACCCTGGGCGTACTGGCCGTACATCGACCAGTCTTCATTGAGCGAGTAGTTGATCGCAATGCGGGGCTGAAACGAGTCCGTCACGCTATTGAACGTGTTGCCGGATACCTCGTTGATGTCGGTGACATCGTCCTCCTGCTGCCGCGCCTCGAATGAGAGCGTGGCGCGGTCCGTGACATCCCACGCGACGTTGCCGTACAGGCCGGTGGCGGTGGCCGATGCGAACGTCCGGCGAGTCGCCTGGAACGGTTCGCCAGCGTGGACCTCGTCCTCGAGACCGAGCAGCAGCCCATAATACTGGTCGAAGGTGTTGTCCTTGCGCTCATAATCGAACCAGGACGCGCCGACGAGCCAGCGAACCGGCGCATCGCCCGGCGAGACCCAGCGCACGTCGACGTAGGTGTCCTCGTTCGTTCGCGGTGTGCCACGCGCCATCGCGTTCATACCGATTCTGCGAGAGATATCGGTGGTGGGATCGCAGGTCGGGGCGCAGGTGACCACGATGGGGGTGTTATTGAAATCGTTATCCTGATCGCGATTGCCTTCGTCCGATGTGTAGGACGTCAGAACCTGCAAAAGGCTGCCGTTATCCGTCGAGTAGTTGAACTCGAACGTCGCACGCTCCCTGTCAATCCAGGTATGTGCCTCGAGGATGCTATTGGCCAGGACGACGTTATACTCGGGCGTGCCCACCGCATAGGGCGTCCCGACTGTGGCGTCCGCGTTCCTTCGCAGCGGCAGGCCCGCGTCGGGATTGCAATTGAAGTCACCGATGACCGAGGGTCGGTTGTTCGGCAGAGGGTCAGGCAGGCAGCGGGCCTTCTCTTCTTCAGACACAAAGGTCTCGTTGGTCGCGCCGTCATCCGTTTCCAGAATCGTCAGATTCAGCTTCATTTCGATCTTGTCGGTCGGCGCCCAGACGAATTTCGCGTTGAAAAAGTCGGTGGACGTGCTGCCTAGTTTCTGGCCGTCCGTAGCGGTCCATTCGTCGGGACCCTGAAACTCCTCGGTATGGAGATTGATCATATAGCCGAGCGAGTCGGTAATCGGTCCGTCGAGAGACACGCCGATGGATTCTCTCGAGAGATCGGATGCGGCGAGTTGGATGCGGCTGCTGAACTCCTCGCCCGGATCACGGGTGACGTAGTTGATGGCGCCTGAAAAAGTCGAGCGGCCGAAAGCCGCGCTCTGAGGTCCGCGCAACACTTCGACCCTCTCGACGCCGATGAACTGCGAGATCCCTTGCTGTGCCAGAAGCGGCATGCCGTCGATGAATGTCGAGACCTTCTGTCTTAAGACCTCCTGGCTCGTGGTTGCGACGCCGCGCACGGAGGGGCGTGCGCCCACGCGGTCCCTGGACACCTCGAACTGGATGCCCGGCGTCTCCGCGAACATGTCGTACAGGTCTTGAATGCCCGCCTCTTGGATGAAGTTGTCACTGATGACGGAGATCGCCACGGGCACATCCTGCAGGTTCTCTTCGCGCCTGCGGGCTGTCACGGTGATTTCTTCCAGTCCCAGACTGTCCTGCGCATGCACGACCTGCGACGGTATCGCGATCAGGCCCAGACCGCCGACCGTTATGGCGGCCGCTGCGCCCGCTACCGAGCATCGATCAATCAGTTTGCTATTCATTTGGAATGTCCCCAGTACGTTGAGTGGAAAACTCGTGACCCTAAGGAAGCCGATTCGTGGCTGGAAAACTACAACTCAGCGATTGGCTACATCAGCATTAGATTACTTATGCGGGATTCGTTCCATACAAATTCGATGCAATCCTCGCGCGTGGCAGTGTGTTCTATGCATCGAATCCGTTGAGCGTGATTGTTACTTCGATTCGAGCGGTCGTCTCGTCGGACCCCAACACGCAGTACCAATCAGGTATGGGCAAGTTCGTTTTGGTTATAGGCGCGGTTATGACGGCTGGTTCCAGATAGAATTAGCCAGAACTCATGACCTAAGTTGCCGGGGAGTAATAAAAAAATGAACACGAGAATCTCACGTCTGTCGATCGGCTTCGTTTCCGGACTGTTAGTCATCATTGTCGGCACCGCGTCGGCGTACGAAGCCTCTCGAGGGCCTACGGAGCTGGTCTACTGGGACCCGCACAAAGCCTATTCCGGCTACACGATGGTCAAGCCGCAGCGAGTGCAGGGCGTATACCTGATCGATATGGCGGGGCAGGCAGTGAATCACTGGCCGGCGTTCGGTGACGCTTATCTGCAGGAAGACGGCACCGTGTTCGGTACGATCGGTAACCGAACGTTCGCCATCCAGGACTGGGACGGCAAGACGCTCTGGGAGTATCCCGAGCGGCGTGAGGGCTATAACCCGCATCATGATTTTCTGCGGATGTACAACGCCGAGCTCGACGATTACACGATTCTCTATATTGCGAACGCGCCTCTCACCCACGATGAAGTCATCGAACTCGGCGCCGACCCGGATGCCGCCGAGCGCTACGACGATGCGCAGATGGACACGATCGTCGAGGTCGACAGCAGCGGTACGGTCGTCTGGGAATGGCGGTTCCGCGATCACCTCGTCCAGGACATCGATAGCTCGAAGGCTAACTATGTCGGTCGAGGTAACAGCATCGCCGACTATCCCGAGCGGCTCGACATCAACTGGGGCGTGGTCTCGCCCGACTATTTACATTGCAACGGGCTCGACTACGATCCGAACAGCGGCCACATAGCCGTCAGCTCGAACCGGACGCATGAGATTTTCATCATCGATCACGACGGCACGTTCGTTGCCGGCGATCCGGAGGAGAGCCATAGCCTCGCCGCCAGTGAGAACGGCGATTTTCTGTATCGCTTCGGCAATCCTGCTAACTACGGCCAGGGAGAGTACCCGTACTATGCGAAGAAGAACTGGTCGCTGCAGGAATTCTCCGGTCACAAGCAGATCGGCGGCAACCACGACATTCAATGGATCAAGGAAGGGCTGCCCGGCGCGGGCAATCTTCTGCTGTTCAATAACGGCTTGACCGTACCGCGCGGGCAGGGCGATTCGGACCCGCAGTCAGAATTTATCGAGCTCAATCCGTACCTGGACGCGAACGGCGTGGAGAAGGACCATTACGTGAATCCGCCGGAGGCCGGCTACACGGACGTCATGCCGGGCACCGATAGCGGGCAGGGTCCACTGGCGAGCCGTCTGTTCTCTAAGCAGATTCTCTCCACGTACCACACGACGGACGGCTTCAACAGCCACCACGGCTCCGCCGTGCAGCGAATGCCGAATGGCAATACGCTCGTGCAACTGGCCCGTGTGGGACGAATGGTGGAGGTGACACCGGACGGAGAGGTGGTCTGGGAGTATGTGAATCCGTTTACCTGGAGCGGCGAGGTCGTTAAGACGCTGGTCACGTCGAATCCGGATCACCAGAACACCTACAACGGCTGGTCGCCGCTGCGCTGGATGCCGGACTATCCGGGTCTCGCCGGCAAGGACCTCTCGCCGAAGGGGCCGATCACAGTCATTCACGGCGCCGGGAGCGTTCCTGATGTCAGTGGATCTCCGGCACTATCGACTCCGGAAATACCGACTGAAGAGGTCTACTAAATGAGACGCTTTAGCTGTTCATCGAGACTTATTGCGCTCGGCGTAGCCGGGATTGGTTCCGTGGCCACGTTCACGGCCGGCAACCTATTGGCATACGAATCGTCTCGTGGACCGACGGAACTCATTTACTGGGATCCGCAGAAGGCGACTTCGGGTTATTCATTTATCAGACCGCGGGGGCCGCATGCTGCTGGCAGCTACATGATCGACATGGCGGGGCAGGTCGTGAACTACTTGCCGGGCTTCACCGACGCGTACCTGCTCGAGGACGGCACCATATCGGGAAGGAAGGGGGACGATACGTTCGTCCACGCCGAGTGGGACGGTAAGATTCTGTGGGAGCATACGGAGACCCGCGAGAACTACCATCCGCACCATGATTTCCTGAGAATCTACAACGCCGAGCTACAGGACTTCACCGTCCTCTACGTGGCGAATGTCGATCTGACGCACGAGGAAGTCATCGCCCTCGGGGCCGACCCGGACGCCATCGAGCGCTACGACGGCACCCAGATGGACGCCATCGTGGAGGTGGACCGCAACGGCGATATCGTCTGGGAATACCACTTCACCGACCACATGATTCAGGACCGCTCACCCCGAGCCAACAACTATGTCGGCCGGGGGCGGACCATCGCTGACTACCCGGGGCGACTCGATATCAACTTCGGCCTGGTGTCGCGGGACTATCTGCACGTGAACGGGATCGACTACAACTCCGCGAGCGGCCATCTCGCCATCAGCTCTAATCGAACTCACGAGTTTTATATCGTCGATCATCTCGGCACGTTCGTGGCGGGTGACCCCGAGGAGAGCCATCGTCTCGCCGCAAGCGAAGCCGGCGACTTCCTGTACCGGTTTGGAAATCCGGCGAACTACGGTCAAGGCGAGTATCCGCACTATGCGAAAAAGGACTGGTCGCTGCAGGAATTCTCGGGGCATAAGCAAACCGGCGGCAACCACGACATCCAATGGATCAAGGAAGGGCTGCCCGGCGCGGGCAATCTCCTGCTGTTCAATAACGGCTTGACCGTACCGCGCGGCCAGGGCGACTCGGATCCGCAATCGGAGTTCATCGAACTCAATCCGTACCTCGACGCAAACGGCGTGGTAAAGGACCACTACGTGAATCCACCGGAGGCCGGTTATACGGACATCCTGCCGGGTACGGACAGCGGCCAGGGTCCACGAGCCACCCGGTTGTTCTCCAAACAGATCCTCTCCACGTACCACACCACCGACGGCTTCAACAGTCACCACGGCTCGGCGGTTCAAAGGCTGCCGAACGGCAATACGATGGCGTTGTTGGCCCGCGTAGGGCGTTTGCTCGAGATTACTCCCGACGGCGAGGTGGTCTGGGAGTACGTCAACCCGGTGACCACCACCGGAATCGTAAAAACCATGGTTACCTCGGAGCAGGATAATAACTGGGGGGGCTGGTCGCCTGTCCGCTATCCCGCGGACCATCCCGGTCTCGCCGGCAAGGATCTTTCCCCGAAGGGGCCGATCACGGATTTCCACAGCGCTGAGAATGCCCGTACTGGAGGCGAGCTGGAGCTGGCCGAGGAGGAAGAATACTAATGCGACCTTTAAGCCGTTCATCGACACTTATTGCGTTAGGCATGGCCGGGATTGGTTCCGTGGCCACGTTCACGGCCGGCAACCTATTCGCATACGAATCGTCTCGTGGACCGACGGAACTCCTGCATTGGGACGAGGAGAAAGCCTACAACGGTTACACGTTTGTCAGGCCGGGACGCGTCGCTGGCGTGTATCTAATCGATATGGCGGGTGAAGTCGTCAGCTATTGGCCTGACCTGAACAGCGCTTATCTCATGGACGACGGCACGCTTATCGGCAGCAAACGCGGCGTCGACTTCGTCGAGGTCGACTGGGACGGGAATGTCCTTTGGGAATATAGTGAGCCTCGCGAAACCCACCATCCGCACCATGACGATCTGCGGATCTATAACAAGGCGCTAGGCGAGTACACGTGGATATACATCGCCAACGTCGACATGACCCACGACGAAGTCATCGCATTAGGCGCCGATCCGACCCGCGCCGAGCGTTATGACGACGTGCAGATGGACGCCATTGTCGAAGTCGACCGCGCCGGCAACGTCGTGTGGGAGTGGCGCCTAAGCGATCATCTCGTTCAATCCATCTTCCCTGAGAAACAGAACTACGTCGGTACCGGCAAGACCATCGCGGACTACCCGGGAAAGCTAGACATTAATTGGGGTACGCCGTCCATCGATTATGCGCACAGTAACGGCCTCGACTACAACGCGGACCTGGGGCAGATTGCGCTCAGCTCCAACCGGTTCTTCGAGATTTACATCATCGATCACGCCGGAACGTTTGTGGCTGGAGACCCCGAAGAGAGTCTGCGACAGGCAGCAAGCGATGCAGGGGATTTCATATACCGTTTCGGTAACCCGGCCAACTACGGGCAGGGCGATTTCCCTTACTACTCGGCTGAGGAGTGGTTCATTCTGCCGTACGGGGGGCACCGGCAGATCGGCGGCAATCACGACATCCAATGGATCAAGGAAGGGTTGCCGGGCGCAGGCAATCTTCTACTGTTCAACAACGGCATGTCCGTTCCGCGTGCGCAACGTGACCGCGATGCGCAATCGGAAGTGGTAGAGATCAATCCTTACCTCGGCGCCAACGGCGTCGTTCAAGAGCACTACGTGAATCCGCCGGAGGCCGGCTACACCTTCATCCCTGAGACCGACGCGGCCGGGCGGCATCCGCCGGTCACGCGGCTGGTCTCGAATCAGGTCGTCGCCGCCAATCGGCCGATGGACTCATTCGTCAGCTATCACAGCTCGGGCGTGCAGCGCCTGCCGAACGGCAACAGTCTCGTCAGCCTGGCCCGGCCCGGCCGGCTCGTCGAGCTAACGCCCGACGACGAAGTGGTTTGGGAATACGTCATTCCTGTGACGGCGAATCACGGCATTGTCACAACCATGATCACTGGAGTGCACACAAACACGGGGGGAGGCTGGTCTCCGTATCGTTATGCAGCCGATCATCCCGGACTGGCGGGCAGGGACCTGACGCCGAAAGGGCAGATCACGGAGTTTCATAACAGGGAGAATCTCGGCGCGGGCGACGAGCAGGAGTTGCCGACCGAGGAGGTATATTGATGCGCACCTGTCGAATCGGGTCGCTAACCGTCGGCGCATTGTTGTGTAGCGCGCCGCTCATCGTCTCGGCTCATCACTCGCTGATCGAGTGGGACCCTGGTGTCATTGTTGAGCTTGAAGGCGAAGTCGTCGAGGTTGTTTGGCGCAATCCGCATGTTCGCTTCACGATGAAGGTAGTCAACGCTCAGGGTGAAGAGGAGATCTGGGGCGTCGCGGGTTCTTCGTTGGCTCATCTCGACCGCCGTAAGGTACCGCGCGACGCAGTCGAAGTCGGCGACACGATGCGTGTGTCTGGATCGCCCTCGAACCAGCGCAGGAACAACATTATCGCGCACACGATGCTGCTCGACGACGGCAGTGAGCTGCTGATGCGCGGTATGGGTAGCCTCGGGCCAAACGTCGGGTCGATTTACAGCGACGTTATCGTCGGCGAGAACTCGGACTGGACCGAGGTGATCGCGGTACCCGAGGGTGCGGGGATATTTCTGCCCTGGAGGATCGGCCGGCCGCGAGGGTGGAACGAGCTGCCGCTCACCGCGGCCGCTGAGGATATCAAGTCGCAGTGGGATCCACGGGATAACTGGGTTCTGGACTGCGTGCCGCGGGGTATGCCGGGCACGATGTTCAATCCGTATCCCGTTGAGTTCGTACAGCAGGATGACGGCAATATTCTGCTGCGAATCGAGGAGCACGACAACGAGCGTCTCATCCACATGGGTGGCGGCATCGATCCGGCGGCGCAACCGGCGAACCGAATGGGTGTCTCGACAGGCCACTGGGAGGATGAGCGCACGCTCGTGGTGGAGACCTCACATATATCCTTCGGCTGGTTCAATCAGGACGGTATTTCTCAGAGTGAGGAGTCGAACATCGTCGAGCGGTTCGAGCTGAACGAGGCGGGGGACGGGATTGCTTATCACGTCACGCTAACGGACCCCACGACTTTCACTCAACCCGTCACGGGTCATGCGCAGTGGGCTGCCGTTCCGGGGATTCGAATCAGGCCGTTCGCCATGTTCTGCGAAGACGGCTTCTACGCGCGGTAGTGCTGCCGTGTCCCGAGTAGCGTTCTTCGCTGTACTGGCAGGCGTGTCAGCTACTGCATTCACGCATCACGGTCCATCCGTTGAGCCGCTGTACGACACCAGTGCCCTGGTCGAACTCGACGGCGTGGTGACCGAAGTCTTCTGGAGAAATCCACACGTGCGTTTCCGGATCGACGTGGCGGCCTCAGGTGTGGAGGCAGAGATCTGGGAACTCGAGATGAGCCCGATCAACATCCTCGCGCGCGCGGGGCTCGACGGGGACCTCGTCCAGGCTGGGGACCGTGTCAGGGTCGCGGGCGTCGTGTCGCGGCGCAACGTCGGGCACATGGCCCTGCATCATCTACTGCTGCCGAACGGTCTCGAGTATGCGGGCCGCGGAACAAGCCGGCAGCTGCGATTCTCCGATCGCCGGCTGAGTATTGAGGCGCTACCGATGGCGGAGGCGACGATCGAAGCGGCGAAGCGCGAGGCGGACGGAATTTTCAGAGTCTGGGCGCGAGGCCCCGAGTACGGCGTCGGCAGTTCCCGTTCCCGGCACGCCGATAGCGTGCTGACCGAGGCGGCACTCGCTGCGAAGGCGGTGTTCGATAAAGGGACGGACCCGCTCATGGACTGCGTGCCCGAGGGCATGCCGCGAGGCATGCTGCACCCGAGTTCGGTGGAATTTATCGACGAGGGCGAGCAAATTCTGCTGCTCGTGCAGGAGCACGATCTGGTGCGGACGATTCATATGCGCGCGGACGCCGAACCGGCAGAGCAGCCGGCGACACCGCTCGGATATTCCGCAGGAAGTTGGGAGGGCAGCACGCTGATGGTCGAGACCACGCGTATCGATTGGCCGTACTCGGATGGCAACGGTGTGCCGCAGAGCGACGAGGCAGTGCATATCGAACGCTTCACGCTGTCGCCGGACGAAATGCGGCTGGATTACCAGATGACCTCTGTTGATCCACGATACCTTCGTGAGCCCTCCGTGCGTGGCGGGCATTGGGAGTGGCTTCCGGGCGTGGAGCTGCGACCGTTTGAGTGCGCCGTCTGGGAGCAAGAGAACGATGAATAGACGAAACGCGGTCGTTGCGGCGGCGATATTCGCTGCCTTGACCGGACACATGACGAGCAGTCTGGCCCATCACGGCCCGCCGAACGAACCGCTCTACGACACGACCGAGCCGGTCGTGTTCGACGGGGAGATCACTGAGGTATTCTGGCGAAACCCGCACGCTCGATTCCGGATCAGAGTAACGGATGGTCCCAATGAGGGTGAGATCTGGGAGATAGAAACCAATCCCGTCGGTATCCTGTTGCGAACCGGTTTTACGACGGATCTGCTTCCCATCGGCTCGTCGGTCAAGGTCGCCGGTGTGGTCTCCAGGGGCAGACCTCAGTCCATGGCGCTGTACAACCTGCTGCTGCCGAACGGTTACGAGTTTGCGGATGCTGCGCGACCCAGGCCCCTGCGTTTCTCCGAACAAAGGCTGAGTTCGGAGTTGCTGGCGGTGGATGTAGCCAAGGTGCAGGCCGCGACCCGGGATGCGAGAGGGATCTTCCGTGTCTGGTCGCGTTCTTTGAACCGGCAGTCGCGTCTCGATCTCGACAATCTGACGCCGGCGGCGCAGGCTGCGAGGGCCGCGTTCAATCGAGCGGACGATCCGATCCTCGACTGCGTAGCCGATGGTATGCCGCGCGGCATGCTGCACCCGCCGCCTATCAGTTTCAGCGATGAGGGTGACCGTATCATCCTGCGCGCCGCGGAGCATGATCTGGTGCGTACCATTCACATGACGGCTGATGCCGATCCGCGGGACCAGCCGGCGACACCGCTGGGCTACTCGGTCGGGCGCTGGGAAGACGTCAACACGCTCGTTGTCACGACCTCTCGCGTCGACTGGCCGTACTCCGACGCTAACGGAACACCCCAGAGCGACGTGGCGATGCATCTAGAGCGGTTTACGCTATCCGACGATGACACCAAGTTGGTCTATGAGCTGACTACCATCGACCCTCCCTATCTGATCGGACCTGCCGTCCGGGGGGCGGAATTTACCTGGGACCCGTCGCGGGAGATCGAACCCTACAACTGTGCGCTGTGGGATGAGTAAGTCAGTAGCGGAGTTTCTCTTATGAATAATCTGAAGATGGCAGCCCGAACGATCGCATTCTGTGCCGTAACCGGTTTCGCCGGCAGCGTGGCCGCGCATCACGGGCCGCACGCCGAGCCGTTGTACGACACCAGCGGACTCGTCGAACTCGAGGGCGAGATAACCGACGTATTCTGGCGGAATCCCCATGCGCGTTTTCGAATCCGCGTCACTTCGGGTCCGGAGACTGGCGAGATCTGGGAAATGGAGACGAATCCGGTCGGGATATTATTGCGCACGGGATTCACGCCTGAACTCATACCGATCGGTTCCAAGGTCAAGGTAGCGGGTCTGGTAGCGAGACGTAAGCCTCGCCAGATGGGCCTCTTTAATGTATTGCTCCCTAACGGTCTCGAGTTTGCCGATGCGGCTCGACCCAATCCTCTGCGGTTCTCGGAGCAGCGACTGAATCTGGAGCAGACGCAAGCGTCGAGCGCCCAGGTCGAGGCCGCTACTCGCGATGCGGCCGGCGTCTTCAGAGTCTGGGGGCGAGAGCGGACTTCCCTCGGACGCTTCCCGGACGACAGCGTCCTAACGGCGGCTGCCCGAGCAGCGAAAGCGGAATACGATCCGGTGATCTATCTGGATAATCCGGACTGCATCCCGCCCGGTATGCCGACCGGTATGATGATACCCAGCGCGTTTCAGTTCGTGGACGAGGGCGACACTATTCTCCTACGCGTGGCGGAATACGACCTGGTGCGCACCATCCACATGAATTCGGATGTCGATCCGAAAACGCAGCCGGCGACGCCGCTCGGATACTCCGACGGCAAATGGGAAGACGAAACGTTGGTAGTTACGACGACGCGAATCGACTGGCCGATTTCCGATCGCAGCGGCGTGCCGCAGAGCGCGGATGCTATTCAGATCGAACGGTTTACACCCGCGGCCGACGGCAGCACCATGGCTTACGAGTTAACCTCTGTCGATCCGGTCTATCTGATCGGCGCGCCGGTCCGTCCCGGGACTTTCACCTGGCGGCCGGGACGGGAGATCGAGCCGTTCGAATGTGCCGTTTGGGACGAAGCTGAATGATGAGACGGGTTGCCAGTTTGGTACTGACGTTAGTGAGCGTGGCTCTTCCACTGCAGGTATCGGCGCACCATTCGATGGCGGAGTGGGATACAAGCATCATCGATGAGATGGAAGGGGAGGTCGTCAACGTCGTGTGGAGAAATCCGCACATTCGTTGGACGATGAAGATCAGAAACGAAGAAGGTGAAGATGAACTCTGGACCATGGCGGGGACTTCGCCGAATCACTTGACGCGTCGCGGCGTGACCGCCGATATGCTGGAAGTCGGCGACATCATCCGCGTCGTAGGCTCGCCGTCGACGCGCCGGCCGTTGAATTTCATCGTCAATAGTGCGCTGATGCCGGACGGGGCCGAAGTACTGCTGCGAGGCCTTGGTCCTGCCGTCAATCCCCACTGGCCGGATGCTCGAGCGTTGATCGGCACGGGGGAATGGGGTGACGCGGAAGCGGCGAGCGCTGAGCCGCGAGGGTTATTTACCGTGTGGAAGGCAGTCCGTGGTGTCGGCGGCCGGGAGCCGCTCTCTTTGACGCCGGAAGCCGAATCCGTACTTGCGACATGGAACGAGGCCGACAACTGGGTAGTACGCTGCGAGCGGCGCGGGATGCCGTCGACGATGGGTAACCCCTATCCTCGCGAGTTCGTTGAGGAGGGCGACACGATCGTCCTGCGAATAGAGGAGCACGACAACCTGCGTGTCATACACATGGCGGACGATATCGATCCGGCAACGCAACCGCTGAGCCGCTTGGGCTTCTCCATCGGTCGCTGGGAGGACGAACGTACCCTCGTCGTCGAGACGAGCCGCATTAACTTCCCGTGGTTCAATACATCAGGCGTGCCGCAGAGCGACGAGGCGAAAGTCGTCGAGCGCTTTACTCTAAGCGAGAACGAGCTTCGGCTCAGCTATGAGATGACGGCGACGGATCCGGCGACGCTGACTGCGCCCGCAAGGAGTCGCGGCGAGTGGATGGCCGTACCGGGAATCGAGATCCAGCCGTTCGACATGGATTGCGCAGATAACGCGTATCTATAGTTACCGCCGTAGTTTCTACGGTATCGTTCTACCCTCGATCTGTTCTCTCATCTGCAACGCGTGACCGTCCGCCGTGACGATCCGATTGACGTGCATTGACCGCGCATCATTCCAGCCACCCAGACCGGTCACCTCGATTTCGTCTCCCGGCTTCAACGTCGACTTGCTCCAGCCTGCCCGGGCCAGCTTGTTCGGTGACGTCACGGCGCCCTTCCAGTGTTGTATCTCGCCCGAATCGGTCACGACGTCGAACGCGATCTGGGCGTGAGGATTGATGAACCGAAACTCCGTGACTGTCCCGGTCAGCGTAAGCCTCGCACTTCGGTCGTACGCTGCTTGCCCGTGATGAGCGAGCGTCGGCATGGCCGTCAGGGACGCGAAAATAGCAAATAGCAGGGCTGGTCCGTTTTTCATATCAATACATCCAGATGCATGTCGTGGTGAAAGTACAAGGCTTCTTCGCGATCCGACTCGCGAGCTACCGCTACTGGCTCGCCCGCCGGGCCCGTTCCCGACGCTCATTCTCTATCGCGAGCTGATCTGCTATCAGCGGATCAATGATCTCAGTGCCATCCGGCATGATGATCTTCTCGAGCCAGATGGCGCTGCGTCCTTCGGACGAGGGATTCCCGATCGCGGTAATCGCCTCGCGTCCGACGAACATGTCTTCGGTCCAGCCGCGCCGCTCCAGCGCTAGTCTACCCGGTCCTTCGATCATCCACTCCTCGACCTTGCCATCTTCGCTTGTCACATTGATGAAGATTCTTGCGTGCGGATTGACCAGCTCGAGTTTCACGACTTGCCCTTCAAGCGTTTCCGTCCTATTGAAGTCATACGCGACCCGGAACGCATGATGAGTCTGCGCCGTCAGTGGCGCCAGCGCGGTAAACAAGAACGAATAGATAACGGTTTTCATGAGCGGTGTCCTGCTAAATAATCACTCGCCCGGTTTCACGCAGGCATCATACGGGTAGATCGCTTCGGTCGGCGCCCATGTCCAGGCCCGGGCCATCACCATTGGTTTTCTGAGGGTCGGCGGATCCTGTAGCGTGACCTCTAGATTTAGGCGGTTGCCGTCAGCCGATCTGGTGTAACGTTCAGTCGCCGTCAGTTGGTCACTGTGCGCGAAGGCGGCGTTGGAATGATTGGCAGTAACTCCAATCGTTTCTACGACGAGCGTCTCGCCCTCGAAACGCCCGACCGAGTGTCCCAGTAGTCCTGGAGACAAACTCTCCGGGAGTGTCCGCCCGTCCAGGTAGACTGTTCGCAGCGCCGTCCACTCGGAGTAATACAGCGTGATGCGGTCGTCGAATTGTTTTATCTCCATCGCGTGCGGCGCCAGTATCTGACGAGTGAAACCCCATGGTGCACACTGGGTCAATGACGGATCGGTGGCCCGGTCGAACGGGTAATGCTCGAGTGCTTCCGGCGTCAGATGACCAGGTATCAACTCGCCGGAGTTGAACCGTTGGGCCTCCCTGCGGAGTTCGGTATAGGAGCGGTCCAGGTTGGCTGGATCGTCGAGTAGCTCGGTCAGGTAATTTCGCGCGTCGACGAGGCAGCCCGTGTGGCAGAAGGCATCCTCGGCTCTTGCGGGCGGGTCGCTCCACATGCCGCTGAAGTCAGGCACGCTAGCAGGCGCCTGTGCCAGCAGCGTCTGAGTGGACAGGAAA
>Ga0255049_10000982_pt1 | contig 16434 bp, 10 predicted proteins | sample JV7_2_3_MG_FD_183615 | JGI IMG/M metagenome (GOLD analysis project Ga0255049, IMG submission 183615) | Seawater microbial communities from Jervis Inlet, British Columbia, Canada - JV7_2_3 | ecosystem: Environmental > Aquatic > Marine > Inlet | place: Canada: British Columbia | collected 2016-10-06
CTACTCTTACTAAATTGTTTTCCAGCCTAAGGTGGAATCCTTAGACGGACTTTTCCTGGCGGAAATCACCCTATTCCTGATCCCACAGTTTGTAAGGGCTCTAACCTCGTACCGATAATCGTGTAAGTTTCGGCGAGTACCTTAATTTGTAATAGTCGGCATCTGATCTTACCAATGTTGTTAGATTAGCTCTCACCTGAATGACTGTTTATGACTATAGAGCTGCCGTCTGTGTGCTTGGGTAGTGATAGGCGGCAAAGTGCCGATTCTGTTGAAAAACTCTAAATTTTTTAAACCGGACCAAGCCATTTGCGTTTTAACCTTTCTATCGAACCTAACACACGGAGGGGATCATAGTTATCGTGATCTGTTCTTACAGCGTCACTATTAAACTCTGGAGCCTATTGGTAAATGAAGTTCTGGATAGTTTGGTTTTCATCGGAAAAATCACGCATTCAATTTAGCGAGTTCTTCAACAGAATCTGCCCTATATAGCCGTCATTCAACCCAGGGTTCTCAGGCTGGTTCTAGCCTAGTAGGGATTCGCACCGTAATCAACAACAGCTTTCGTACAATAGTTATTTATGGAACACAGTCTGATCGAACATAGAAATTGATACGTGTCAGAGATGTTAATCAATATGCTTGCTTAAATACATTTATCGTGTCTCAACAATCCTTAATTTTATCAATTAGTTGATAGTAAAAATGAGCGATTCTCTTACTAGTTACTGTGGTAAAGTGATCGCAGTTCCATGGTTACAGAACCATCGTTGATGGAAACACGGGCATTTAATCAACATCTAAAACTTGTAGAAGGCTGGTATTGGCTAGTCCGTTCGAAAAATGTTAGGCGGAAAAAGGCAATTGCAGTCACGTTGACCGGGCGGGAGCTGGTTGTATACCGCACTGAAGGCGATCAGGTGGTAGTATTCGATGCCTATTGCCCTCATATGGGGGCACATCTTGCTATGGGAAAAGTCCATGGCGAGTGCCTGCGCTGCTATTTCCATAACTGGGCTTTCGACTCTGAAGGATTATGCGTCGAGGTACCAAGCATGGAACAACCTCCCGAGGGTCTGCGGGTTCGTGCTTGGCCTGCGCGTGACAAGCATGGCTTGATATGGGCGTGGACGGGCTCGGGACAACCACCACACGAGGTGCCTGAACCTCCCCAGCTAAAACAAACTGACTACGTGTCCGCACTAGGCCGAAGATCCAATATCGAATGTCATCCCCATGTCGTAATGATAAATGCCATCGACGAAAATCATTTCCAGACCGTACACCGGATACCAGGGGGCTTGATGAATCTAGAGACACGCGTAGAGTCCGACCAGAATATACAGTTTATCAATTCTGCGAAACCTCCTTCCGAGACTCGGTTGCAGCGCTGGGTCTCAAGCTTTTATAAAGGATCGATTTTTTATGAACTCAGTTACTGGTATGGCACAAACGGCCTGGTTAGCATGGGGCCGGACTTTTTGCGTATGTACTTTATGTTCGCTCTCCGGCCAACCGCGGAGGGAAGTACCGAGGGACAAATTGTCGTGTTTACGCCCAGACGGAAAGGCATACTGGGTTGGTGTTTAAATCATTTAATTTTATTTATGACACGAATGGTAGGCAGGTACTTTTCTTCCGGAGACACCAGGGTATTTCAGACAATCCGCTTCAATTACCAGAATCCTATAGCTGCGGATCGCACCGTCCTTACTTTTATTCGCCACCTTGAAGATCAGCCGTTAACGAACTGGATTCAGGAAGAAAAAACCTCCGCGAGTTGACATCCAGACTTCCGTCGAGACTAAAGTAAGGATAATCAGGTAGATTAACTCTTCTACCTTTTACTATCGAAATGACTTGGCTGCGAGCAATACCGCCTGCCCAAGTTGTAGATGCGGGACGAATCCTGCTGTATCTTCAAATCCTGATTGCTTAAGTATACTGACCCAGTCATCAACACTTATCAGGGGATAATCCGTCCGAACCGAATCCTCGAATCGCCACCAACCCGGAAGCAACCCAAAAATAAGATCCTGCCAGGCTTGTCTGCGTGTCCCTTCAAGCAATACAAGCGTTCCACCTGGCGCTAACAGTTGGCGCACATTTTCGATCGCCTGTATCAGGTCTTTTGTTGCATGCAGTACATTTGCTGCGATTACAATATTGAATGAATTCTCACTAAAACCTTGGGTGTCGATAGCCTGCTCGATATCGAGTCGACCAAAAGACATAAATCCCCACTGACCAAATTCCTGCCGCGCTTTCTCGACCAATCCCTGCGACAGATCGCTAAAAAAGTACTCTAACACGCCTTCTCCCAGGGTAGGCACAATGCTTTGCGTCGCAGCGCCCGTTCCTGCCCCGATTTCGAGGACGCGCAAGCCGGGTCTTGCATCAAACTCCTGCAGTACCGAATAAACCGCGTCGGCAAGTGTACGATTGAGCAATCGAGCCACAGAGCCATTACGATACAGGTGCTCTGGCGTAGGACTTCCTTGCCGAGAAAACAACAGCTCAAGCGCATCGATTTGACCTGCTAGTACAGCCGGCAAATTACTACCACAGCGCTCTAACAAGGCCAGCTCAATTTGCGCATTTGGGAACCTTATTTTAGCATCCGCCATCAGTCGATTAATGCATTCCCCGGCATCGTAGTCACAAACCCGCCATATGCCATCATCATATTCTGCGATAAGTCCAAGAAGGCGATTGGCCAGTCGAAAATGGGCTTCCTGGATTGAAAGTTTATCCATCAATTCTCGAGTCGTAATCATTGCGCGCGCCTTTGCTTGCCATCCCATGCGTTCGAGGGCCATTCGAATGTAATGCTTGCAAAGAGTTTCTGTAAACTGAATAAACCCACCACTCTGGCTAAACACAGCTTCATTGTTACCGTGAGAGAAAGGCTCCATAAGCTGCTGACACAATCGGTGCGTACTCAAGTCCGACCTAAATGCAGGAGCGTGGTCGCCAACTGCTGGTGGCATCGTCAAACCATTTTTTCCCAGGGTTATCATTGTTTTTAACTGGCTTCTTGTTTACCAAGCTCCAGTCGCGCAGGCAATCCAATCATCTGCGGATTCTCTAGTAACGTCCGGAAATAGCGCATCGCCATCAACCCGTAGTGCGCATCGAGCAGATAATGATCTCCGAGCACGGTCATGGTTAGGGTGCTCCTGGGCAGTACCTGGTCGTCTATTACAAAAGGCTGCATCGAAATTGACGTCGGCTGAAACGCCACGCCCGTGTTCGCAACCGAGGTGCTGATTATCCCGAGCCTGTCTTCCTGCCAAACCCGTTCATCCTCGGTAATTAAGGAAGAATAGCCATAGGTGCCGAAATACTTGCGATAAAATCGATGATTGGACCGGCACAGGTAACTGAATAGTTTCATGCCTAAAACGGGTAAAGCTTTCATCTTCTGCATGCCCTGAACCTGCGGTAAATCGTGCAGCGGTGTTTTCAGGTGATAGGCAATAACCTCGTCGATCTGGTTTAAGCTCAGTTCGTTGGTTCGCTCGATGATAACCGGTAACAGGATCAATTCATCGTCATGCTCTCGAAGCATCACCATGTTACAGCTGATCTCGTCGAACTCGACTTCGTATTTGCGCAGTATTCCATGGAACAGGTGGTGATTCAGGCGCGGAAATTTTTCGATAACGAGGCTCGTTGCCTTGATAAGGCAGGCATTTAAACTAACAGGCTCAGCGGTGGCTTTCGCTTCCTTATAGGCTTTTAGCATTTCAGTGACGTCAAACTCATGTATCGTATTGCTGGTGCAATGAAATTTCCTGGCACGACTGAGAAAATTATAAATTGCCTGGCGATTCTTCGTGAAGGGAACAATTCTTGTCATCTGTTACTTTCGCAATTTCCGGTTTGCCCGCTCTGGTCAGCTACTATCGAAGTAGCCGTTCGCGGGCCTGTGACTGGTCGCAGTTCCGGGCCGGATGATAATGGATTCATTGCACAAGCTTCCACGAGACTACAGAACCATCCAGGAAATGTTTCAGCAATTGATCGTCCCTGCCAATAATGGCTGTCTGAAGGCCTGCACCACCTGCCGCCGCCGCATCCCGCGAAACAATATCTCCGATATGCAAGATGCGCCCGGGGTCAACGCCCAGGTCCTGAGCAACCTTGAGAAAAAGCTCCGGATTGGGCTTGAAAAATCCAAGCTCTTCCCCGGCATAGGCAGCATCGAACCTGCCCTCGAGGCCCAGGATTTTCAACTTGTAGGAGGATAGATAATCGGATACAACTATCTGACGTAATCCGGCACTGTCAAAACGATGCAGTAATCTCGCGGCCAGCCTGGATACCCCGCTTCTTCTGATCGCTTCCCCGTACCATTTTTCTTCTATGCGCAACGACACAGCGCGTCCAGCCAGCGGACCGGGATTTACCAAAACACCGCCCGTCGCCCTGAGACCCGTCACGTACTTGCGTATTTGCCGCAAAACTTTTAGTTCGGCCCGGATATGTTTCGCAGAGCTGCGCCCGGTTAGCAAGTTTTCGACCGCCAACCTGAATAACTCAAAACGAAAACGCGTCATCGGATACAAGGTGCCATCAACGTCCCAGGAAACCACTTCGATGTCTGGCATCACTTTCAAAGCCGGCTCTCCAGGTTAACTAACATTGCAACGGGCAAAATTTGACATCGTGGATATTTCGCCAGACTCAAGCAGGAGTCATCTCAACCTTGTTGCGCCAACCGACATACCATTTGGCAATCTTGTACCATTCAAAAAATGAATGGCTTTTCATACCTTGATACATGTGTTTATGCAATTCATAAGCCTCGTCTGTCGTCACCCTGAACACGCGTTGCGCAGTGCCATAAATTCCGCGTGCAACGTTCCAGTGCCCGTCCACAAAAAACAGCGTGTAGCTTGCATCTTTTGCCAGATTTGGATCTGGCGAAACCAGGTAAAGATGCAACATCTTTTTACCTTTTATGACAAAACGTAACAATGGGTTTGCGATTAGCGGATTGTTCAAGATATTGCTTCGACCCTCGTTCGAAGCCAGAAAAAATTCTCGAATAAAAAGAAAACGCGACATTTCACTATGAAAGCCCTTTTCAGCACTGGCGATCAAGGCGTCCATCTGGTAAGCATAAACCTTGACGCTGAAGTCGACCGTTTTACTGTCGATACCTTCAATGAATTCGATCCTGTCGCCTTTGTTTATACCGGTCAGTTCCTCTCCAGTATCAATGATATGCACGCCCATACGATCGTAAAGTCCCTGGGACAGCTTGACCGCGTCGGGTGATTGCTTCATTTGCTGCAATCGTTGCAGGCAACCCGGTTGTGCTTCCGAATAAGACCAGGTGCCATCATCGCGAAGTTCTGCGACTCGATCATTTGTGGTTATTACATATTCCATCTTATATCCTCCTCGGTTTAAACGATTTCATAATAGTTTCACTGTGGTCAGCATCACGATTAAGCAGCATGTCTGCGCCAGAATTAGAATTTCGGCTGCCTTCGATCAAATCTGGATCTAAGGCTGATAACTTGGTTTGTGGATGATCGCGTGCTGGCATTACATATGCCTCACAGCACCGTTATGTGCCGCTGTGCCAAGTTGATCCCATGGCATTAGATAAAGGGGGGCTAGTTTAAATTGGGATTCCCAGGAACGCCGGGTTATATCGCCATTCGTTTGGGTTCTGCGATCAAGCAAGGCGGCCATTCGATCATAATTGATAAATTCGATTCTTGTCGGCCCGAGACGACCGCTTTGTCGTTTTTGGGCAAACTCCTGGTTGACAGCAGTCAGCGCATTTTCAAACGCAAGCACAATGTCGTCGGCGCTGGCAATGATCTCTGTGCTTCCCGGCGGCATCACTACCACCAGTTGATAATACGGTAGTGTGCAATCCTGCGCACCGGGAAAACAGCACAGCTGAGCATTCATCTCGGACAACTCGTTAACCTGTCTCGATACTTCCCGATAAGCCTTTGACAACTGATTACCGCTGATCTTTTCGCCGGTATAAGAAAACGACAGGCCCCGGCGCCTTAGAAAACGAAGATCAGGCAAACCATGCACATGGCCGCAACAGATGAACACATCTTCGGTCTGGTAGCGCTTTAATCCGTAACAATCGCTGACAACCATCGAATAAGTGGCGTTTTGCTTGAGTTCTCTAGCATTTAGTAGCTCAGCTGGTTGATCCGGTTTTTCCTCCGGTAGAAATTCGTAAACGATATCGGGAGCAATTGGTAGAAAACAGATAGCCCCGTCGTTGGCAAAAAATGTCAGGGTTTCAACCGCCTCGGTCGACATCGAGAACACGGGTATATGTGTGAACTCCTCCGGCTTTAGAAGGGTTTTGACCTGGCGAATATAGGGCTCAACATACCCCCCGTCCCAACTGCTCCATGCTGACAATTCCGGCCAGAATTGCTTTAAATCGAGCGGTCGTTCTGACTCACTCACCGAGCGCATCCGCTGCGTGTATCCCGGCGAAGCAATACGTCTGACAATCGGGATAATCTCCGCAAATGCATGCTGGTCGCGGTGAAAGTCCCGGATCATCGCGGTGGTCTCAATCCACTGGTTTGTGGTATCCGACAAAAATCCCGCTACGGTGGATGGATTGGTGGCGTATAAAACACCCGGATTAGCGATAACCGCCAGCCACAGCCTCACCGCGGAGGCTCCGTAGACATCGATATATCGAAGCATTGCTGGTTGGAAGAGATATCGAGCCGGTTCGAGCAGACCGGACAGGTAACCCGTTTTTGTTGCATCATTTAGTACCAGCGACGAAAATGAGTCGTCGACTTTGTAACTCGAAAGTACAAACAATGCGGGATTGCGTATCTGATATCGGTGCATGGCCATGACCGTACAGGAGATGGCGTCGGCTCTATACTTAAGCAGGCGTTCATCATTGTAGAACAACTTTTTTGGTTTGCCCATGGTGCCGGAAGTCGTCGCAAAATGTGGTGCGGGGGAAGCTGCAGCGCAGGCATTGATCTGTTTTTCGATGAAATCATCGTAACCATGAATCGGGGTCGATGATCCAATGGCGTAGCGTTGTCGCAAACGCGCCTGATTTCTGTCATAAGTATGTATTCGACGATTCAATCTAAATTTGAATAACCAGCTCGCGACCGGTAAAAACGCCCACGTCAGACGCCTGATCAAGGTATTTCTGCCCAGGGCAATCCAGTCCATCATTATGAGACTGCCTCCCCTGCATCAACTGCCCTTATAAATCGGTTAATCAGCCACCTCGGCCCGATATAAAAATGCACCAGGTTATCGACAAATGCAGGGCTGTTTTTCTCAAATAAACGATGGCCAACGATTTGCAATACCCAGCCAATAACAAACAAACCGGCAAGCGATACCAGTGGCAAAAATATGCCGACTGCATAAGCCAGCAACCCGCTAGCAAAAATTCCGCTGGCGAGTTGCCAGTTCAACCTGAGATCAAACAACAGCGTTAACAGCAAAACACAAATAGCCAGGTCGACGCGAATTACCCAAGGGCCGATCGCAACATCGCCACCGACACGCGCCATGGCGCCAAGCACCACAATCGCTATCACGGGTATACCCACGTAATGGCAAATACGATTCATACGTGACCGATGATAACGGTCGAACTCCGCGATCCCTGCTGTCAGGTTGAATACATCGAGCTGTCTCAATTTCCACGCTCCTGCTGGAGGCGCTGTCTGAACAGGTTCATGGCGAGGATTTCATTGGTTCCCTCAAAGATAGGCGTTTGCCGAGCATCGCGGAAGCGTTTCTCGATGTTAAAGCTCGCGTCGATGCCTCGCCATCCGTAAAGTTGCATGACAACCTCGGTAGCCCGCATCGCCAACTCGGAGCCGACCAACTTGACACTGGCTGCTTTTGCAGCAACGTTTTCACCCAGATCGATCCGGGATGCCACCTCGTCCACCAACATCCTGAGACCAGTCAACTGTGCGAGCAGTCTGCCAACCTGTACCTGCACATGGCTCTCGTCGGACAATCGGCCGCCGCCGTACACTTCACGTTTTTCCACCCAGGGCATTACATCGTCCAGGGCACCTGCGGTGATTCCCGCGGTAATAATACCGCCGCCCAGGCGCATGTAATCTAATGAATCCAGCAATATTGGTACCGCATCGCCCGGGCTACCGATGACATGGTCATCACCGACGAACACGTCGTTGAAAACGACGTCCGGTGTCGGCAGGCAACAAAACCCTAGCTTTTGTCGGTTATCGCCGACCACCACTCCAGGGCCGACAGGTACGGCAAACACCGTCAAACCCAGGCGTTTATCACCGTCCCAGGCGTCGGCTAACAACAGAAACAAACTTGCCACGGTGCCGTTACCTATCATCACCTTGGCTCCTTTCAGATTCCATCCACCGGTAACCTTTTGTGCGCGTGACTGAATTCCCATCAGATTCGATCCACTAACCTCTGCCTCGGTCATACACCATGAGGCATAGCTGCGATTCTCGATAATATCCCTGACAAAAACCTGTTTCTGCCATTCTGTGCCGGCTCGCAGAACTGGTCGCAAGGAACCATGATTGAAAACCAGGGAAAAAGTTGTCGGTGCGCAGACTCTCGCCATTTCGATACCGGCGCACGCGAGAATAGCGAGCTTTATCCCCTGGCCACCCAATTCCACGGGAAAACCGGCATTCATCAGTTTCCATTCATGAGCCGCTTCATGGATTTCCGCCGGGAAACTGTTACCGGCGTCGAACTCTCTGTATCGGGGCGCAATGACTACGCTCGCAAATTCAACGCAGTGCGCGATAAATTCCTGCTCTATGGACGAAGCATCACGCATGGATTATTTTTGCTGCCCCCGCAATTTGCCGTCCAAAGAATTGATCAGATCAACCGTCGTGGTCACCTCGAACAGTAACGACGACGGAAGCTTGACCTGAAGCTGGTCCTCAAGTTCCTGCACGATAATCACGGCCATCAGGGAATCCATCCCAAGGGTTGCAAATTGCTGTTGCAATGGTAGCACGTCAGGTTCCAGCCCCAGCTGGCGCGCGAGCACTCGTGTTACCGTTTCGGTGATTTGAGTCGAATCGACAGAGAAGATGCCAGGCTCCTCGATTTTGATTTCTGGCTGCCGTTGGATCTCGAAAGCCAGTTTGTCCGGGGAAACAACCTTTTTGCTATCCGAAGGTTCCTGGCGCAGCGCCACGACGTCATTATTTGTCACGCCTCGTACTCGTCGTGCGGTAAAGTCTTCGGCAATGAGTAATACTTCACCATCATTGCTTGTCAGTATCAGGTCATAACGAATCGTATCCGGCGCACTGGTATCAGGAATCGGTTCTCGCAATCGTAAATAGGCCACTCCATTATTATGTACTGGTGCGTATATCCTGAAGGATTCCAGGGAAAATCCAAGATAAAGCGATTCCGTCGTTGCGGTGAGTTTATAGGAGAATGCAGCCAAGGCCTGCGACGCTCCATCGAGCAAACAGGGATCGGCAAAATGGCCTGTGCTCGCCGTTGCCGGTGAAACCAGCCGGGCAATCAGTTCATTGTCACCAACCTGCACTGACTTAACTGCCCGCATACCCGGACCAATTTTGAGTCCGCTTCGATTCAGAAAATCGTAGACTGCATCCGCACCGACGAAAACCGGGCAGCGCGCCGCTATCCCATCCAGATCGATGTTCGAAAAAACACGCCCCTGTCGTGGGCGTACATTACACCACAGGTGATCGATCCGATCCCCACCATCGCTGTTAGTGGATCGGGCGACCCAGTCCTCCTGTTCAGAGCCCGCAACCTTGCATATCTCGAGACTTCGACTTTCGTCGCCAGGCATGGTAAAACTTTTTGCCAACACAACCCTGTTCAACTCGAGCGTTTCAGAACTTTCCCTGCCGATCATGTGAAGTACCTCGTCCATGAGCCAAGCGATAGGCGCGGTTGCGACGCCATTAACGCGATGATCGAGGATTGCATTATAGTCTCTGTCAGGACCTGACTCTGCTGCTACAACGGGTGTCTTCTTAGATGTATCGATCCAGTGCCGGCGTCGCTGATACGGGTAGGTTGGCAGTGCGTCACGCTTCATTCCAGCGAACAGATGCGAACGCCCCGCCACTACCGGAACCCCCGCGTTTATCATCCTGGCCAGATTGCGCTGTAGAGACCCATTTTCTGTGGGAGTCTGACTGAATAGGGACAAATAACTCGCACTAGAATCAAGCCCCGTCACAATCCCGTCAAAACTGTCTTCCGCGTTCAATTCAATGAATACCTGTGCGCCGTGAGCACAGGCATATTCAAAGGCCAGCTCGATCCTTGCCGGAGATCTCACCTGTTCAATCCAGTAGTCGGCGTCGGCGCACTCCAAACCAAGACCCTCAACCGACGAAACAAAGGGCAACTTCGCTTTGCCAAAGTCGACTTTATCGAGACTCATCCTGAATTCATCGCAGGCCTGCTCGGCCTGTGTCGTGGATAGTGGAACGACATTGTCACACTGCCCGACATCTTCAAACAGTCGCGCCTTTTGCGATACGAGGTCCAATGCCGCTTCCAGGCTCAGAATTCCCGAAATCTGCGCGGCTGCGAATTCTCCGGTGCCGCAGCCGATTACCATGGCGGGTGAAACACCCAATTGCTCAAGCCAGCGCGCCGCGGACACACTAAAGCTGAAGGCCAGCAGTTTCGATAAGGCGCAATCGGAATCAATTTCCTGTTCGCCAGCTAATACCGCGTGCAAACCGAGTCCCAGGTTATTCAGATGTTCGTCGCAGGCCAACCAGGTTGCCCGAAAACTCGGTTCAGACCGTAACAGGCTACGTGTTGCATCGATTATCGAGTTGCCGTTTTCGGGGCAGACCAAGGCGACCACCTTGCCTCCAACGCTGAGATTGATCTCGCCCCGGAATACCTTGTCAAGTTCTGCAACGAGTGCATGTTTCGAGTCCACGACAAACGCCTTTTGTGCCGTCATGAAATTACCGCGGTTGACGGCAGCGGCACAAATCTCGGCGACCGAGGCGCTGGTCTCGGTGATACTACTGCGGTAGGTCTCAGCCACCGGTCGCGCCTGCCCGGCGGCGGCATAAAGACAAAACAGCTGCTCGTCGCTAACATCGCATGACGGTTCAAGGTCCCGGGTCGATTCCTCAATCACGAGGTGTACATTGGAACCGCCCAGGCCAAACGAATTGATACCCGCTCTGCGCGGAGCGCGACCGGTTTTTGGCCATGGTGTTGCTTCGGTTAGTGGATACAGAGACGTACCGTCAAAGCCAATTCTTTCAGCAGGATTGGTGCACCCCAGCGTGGGCGGCAGGATTTCATGCTCGAGGCTGAGCAATACCTTGATTAGGCTGGCGACGCCTGCCGCGGCAAGCGTGTGCCCAATATTGGACTTTACCGAACCGACCGGGACACGCCCGAACTGGCCACCCATTGCCTCATCCAGCGAACGGATTTCGACCGCATCGCCGACCACGGTACCTGTAGCATGCGCTTCAACATAATCGATGCTTGCAGGATTGACATCGATTTTTTTGTAAGCCGTCTCGATAACCGCACGCTGCCCGGAGGCGCTGGGACCGGTTCCTCTCAGTCCCCCGCCATCGTTGTTCATGGAGCTCGCGCGAATCAGGCCATAAACGTGATCACCGTCTTCAATCGCCTGTTCGAGTGTTTTCAACAACACCACGCCCGCACCTTCACCCGGGACGAGCCCGTTCGCATCACGGTCGAATGGCCGACATTTGCCATCAGCGGATAGAATACCCGCGTGCCGGAAGTAACTGTATACCTGGCTAGACAGGTTCAACTGTGCGCCACCCGCCAAGGCGGCACTGCACTCACCGTTGCGTAAACTCTCACAGGCGAGATGCACCGCAGTGGCGGAAGATGAGCAGGCCGTGTCTACGGCGAGCACCGGGCCGGTAAAACCGAATACCTGTGCCACCCTGGCCGCAACCATGTTTTTCAGGCTGCCTAACAGGCTATAGCGCGCAAGCTTTTCCCTGTCGGCGAGATATCGCAGCGCGTACTCGTTGTCACCGGACGCCGCGAATACACCAATCTTGCGTCCCACAACCGCGGCCTGGTCCAGCGCGGCCTCGCAAACTTCGAGAAAAAGGCGCTGCTGCGGCTCGATATACCTTGCCTCGCTGTCGCTGATATTGAACGGCTCCGGATCGAACTGCTCTATGTCGCGAACGAAAGCACCTCGCTGGTCTGCAGTTGCAGGTCCTGGATTCATCTCACCCCACACGGGGTCGCGCCGCCGTTCAGACGGTACCGATTCAAATGCGTTCCGACCCTCGGCGAGCAGGTTCCAGAATGCATCCAGGGTGTCCGCGCCAGGAAAGTTTACCCCGATGCCAACTACGGCAATGGGCGCCAGACCATGTTGCTTTTGCGTCCTGTGTGCTGGTGATGGGGCAGGGAGCTGCGCTTGCCCTTCACGTTCGAGGTACGTCGTCATCTTGCGCAGCGTTGTGCCTTCCAGTAACAGTTCGGTCGAGTAAAAACGGCCGCTCGCGTTCTCAAGCCGTACCAAAATCTCGGCCGCCGCAAGCGAATCACCACCCAGCATGCGAAAGTCATCGTCTTCATAAATCTCCACGGCCCGACATCCTAGCACTCCCGCCCAGACGGCACGTAAGTTGGTTTTAACATCTGTCCAGAATGCCGTGGGCTGAACCACGGTTGAGCTAGATTCCACCTCGCTGACACCACTTTGAGTTGTTGATAAACGCGGCGATTGCCAGCACTTTGCATGATCGAAATGGCCGTCACGATACCGTTGTAACAATCGGTCTCTTGCCAGCTTGCCACTGGTTGTTCGCGGTATGTCTTTGCGTCGAATTCGAATGACTTTATCGATCTCTATGCCGAGCCGCCGCAACACCTGGCGATGAATGTTGGTGATGCTCTGTTCATCATCTGGATCAGCAATCGCATTGTCTGCGACGAACAAAATGAGCCTGCTCCTACCCTCACCAGGGAAATCATTCACGAGCATGACAACATCGGTGGGATGCAGCTGTAGCAATTCCGCGGTAATCGCCTCGACATCATGCGCAAAATAATTCCGTCCACCGAGGCTAAAAGCTTCCTGGTCGCGCCCAACGAAATAAAGGTGACCATCTTTCAGGAAACCACGATCATGCGTGTTCAACCAGCCCTGCTGCAAAGCAGCTGCAGTATCCAATTTGTTGCCAAAATACTCACACATCACCCCGGGTCCAGAGACCTGGATAGTCCCTACTTCGCAATCTGATTTAACGTGCGCTTTATCATCCACGATACGTACTCGAGTATTTTTGACTGGAACGCCGAGTTCGACCAACTCCATAGTATCTTCATCCGATTCGGGAGGAATGGCCTGGCCGGAAGCCATTTTTAGGCGTGAAAATCGAGCTATGCGTGGTCCCGACCCTGGTGGAGTCATCGTGACCGCCAGCGAGGCTTCAGCTAGTCCGTAAGACGGACAGATTGCATCACTTCGCAACCCGGCAGGCGTATACACCTCGACCAATCTTTGCAGGACCTCCGCTGACACGGTTTCGGCGCCCACAATCATGCTATGCAACTGGGACAGGTCGAGTTGTTCGACAAATTCTGGCGTCGATTTAGCGAGTATTCTTGCCAGGGCAGAACTCGTCCCACCCGTAACCGTGACCCGGTATTGATGCAGGGCTCGAAACCACTCAATAGGTCGTTTCACGAATGCCTGCGTCGGCATCAGGACCTGGGTCGCAGCAGCCACCAGAGGTGTCAGATGAAAACCGATGAGCCCCATATCGTGGCTGAGGGGTAGCCAGCTAAAGAACACATCATCCGGATTGCCGCCACGGTGATAAAGCATGGCATCAGTCACTGCGAGCAAATTTTTATGGGTCAGAGACACGCCACGTGGCGTGCCCGTGCTACCTGAGCTGAATTGCACCATCGCGATATCGTCGGGCTCTGGGCGTTTCAGTCGCGCAATAAAGCCATCCCTGGTTTCCAGTTCGGAGGCTGCAATGACACGATAATGTCTGGACGTATTGTCGTTGAGCACTTCGCTCAGGCGTATCACGAGATGATCTTCCGCCACCACCGTCGCCGGTTCAAGATTTTCGAGTACATGCCGCAAGCGATTGATCTCGGCCTGGTCTTTTTCAATGAACACTGATGGCGTCAACACCACCGGAGTAAAACCTCCCAGCAGGCACGCCCAGAACACTGGTAACATTTTCTCGGGAGAGCTTAACCATAGAACTATCGCATCATTCACTCCAATCCCGCGTGCCTGTAAATTTGCGAGTACGCATTCGCTGTCGGCAAAAAGTTGTTCGTAATCCAGATGAGATTCGCCAGCTTCATTACCTGTAAAGATAATCCTTCCATCACCAGCGATTGCAGCTTCGAAACGAGAAATCAACGTATCATCTCGCGGCTGCTGAAGCGTAAATAAGCTGGAGGGATTTGGCACGGTGTTGGCGTTCAATTCGATATCTGCAGGATTTTCGAGTCCCGGTAACAGCGGCCCGAGAAAGTAACGGGTATAGCGAAAATGGCGGTGTTGAAGCAGGTCTTGGTAGACGCCAAGGTCCAATAATTTTATGCCTTTGGGTAAAAAGTCCTTTCCGGGGAAAAGTTTTTGCTGGAGATTCAACCAGGTATCGAGCGTAAAGAACGAGGTGAAATTGGTTTGCAGGTTATAAGCAAACAGTGTGGTTAACTGTTTCTTTTTTTTTGCACTAAGCGGCAATTGTTCCATGTAAGCGACATCGGTTAACAAATGCTGCGCTTCTTCCCGACGATGGCAGCGATGTGCCGCCAGCCAGACAGGCTGTATCGCCGCCAGCTCTTCTGTTAAGGAGTGATAAAAATAAATGGTGTACTCTTCGAAGAACAGTGTTGTCAGCCAGTAAAGCCATTGCAGTTCTTCCGCGCTAAACCTATGCGCCTGGGTTTGCAAGAAAGTAAAAGATACCGGTGCCTGATAGGCTGCATCAAACACATCACCGAGTTCTGGTCTGTCGGCGCGCAATTTTTCGCTCAGACGCTGGAACATCATGATGTGTTTGCGTTCCTCTTCGACGATGAGTCTTGAGCTCTTCGATGGGGTCACTTTTGCCTGCCCTTGCTCGATAAACTGCACAACATCCTGCTCTAGGCGCACAAATCCTTTCGCAGTGGCCAGGGCCATGGCCCACTGACAGGTTTCCATTACAACCGCGTCGGATACGAGCCGTTCCGTATCGAACCCCAGCCGTTTCAGCAGGGGGCGGCTAAAGTAATCGCCGGGTTGCGATAACTCGGTCCAGGGTATATCGCTCTCCAGATCAAACTGATAACTAAGTGACCTGTTATCTAGCTTCTCTAATTTCAGGTTTTTTGCGGGATTAGTCATATTCTCGCCTTGACACTGTAAGCAGCGTAAAACCAGGCAATTCCGTGTAATCGCCTACGACTTGATTAAAACCCGATAAAAAACGGGATTAATCTATCCTTGCCGAAACAATAAAGTATTTTAAAGAGCCACATTTGACAGACATCAAGGCCGTCTTTAATTGCAGCCTTAGATAAAAGCGCTGTAATGTGGACCAATGCCCCAGTTTATCAGTTTGTTGTAATCTATCCAGTCCATACTGCAGGCCACGATTGAGAACGTATAGCGTTACATCTTTCGTGCTGATTTTGACGAATCCCGAATCATCCAGAAGCTGTCTCCATTTTTGGATACTGACCGGAACAAACCCAAATCCAGCCTGCATCAGCCAACGCTGCTTTAGCGTCAGATCTTTACCAGCGGTATTGATCGATAACGCAATTCGACCACCGGCACCGAGCAGGTCATGAGCCATGTCCAAAAATCGTTCCAGCAACGAAAAGTGGTTAGCACATTCGAGCGCGATAATACGAGTGATTCCCTGTTGATTAAACCGTGACAGATCGCGGCAGGCATCGCCGACGAAATGATTTACTTTGCCCGCAAGCCCCTCACGCGAGGCAAGCATATTGGCAAATTTTGTCTGGCGGGGATTTATGTTGAGTCCTGTAATCGATCCTAGCTTGTAATCCCGGCAAAGATCGACTGCCGCCTGGCCGAGTCCTGAGCCCACATCCAGCAGATGGTTGCCTGGTTGTAAATCAAGCTGCTTCGCAACCTCCTCAAGTAACGACCGCCCGGCCTCTTGGGTGGTACAACCCTCTTCCCAGAAACCGAGATTGACGTAATGGGTCTGATAATTAAATACTTGCTGCAGTGATTCATAGGTTTCAATGAAATCGTAGGGATGTCGACTGTGCAGCAATTTACTCAGTGAGGCCCTTATAAAACAGGCTTCGAACATCTCGGCATCCCGCATGCCCGTGTTTTGCCTCGTATCACTAACGGCTGACATTGCCATCAAACCAGGACCTGACTCGGGTCCGACATCCTGCGAT
>Ga0255049_10000983_pt1 | contig 16426 bp, 16 predicted proteins | sample JV7_2_3_MG_FD_183615 | JGI IMG/M metagenome (GOLD analysis project Ga0255049, IMG submission 183615) | Seawater microbial communities from Jervis Inlet, British Columbia, Canada - JV7_2_3 | ecosystem: Environmental > Aquatic > Marine > Inlet | place: Canada: British Columbia | collected 2016-10-06
CGACACTTCATAAGGGTCTATCGACTCCTGGGAACCGAGTTCGTACGCCGGACTCTCGAGCGTTGCGAAAATTTGCTCGGCGAACGCCTGCTCCTCCCGTGTGTACTCGATACCACCGACTTCGCGAAGTTTCTCATCCATCATTGTCGCCAGCGTTTCGTTCACGACGAGCGAGTGAGTGCCATGGATGATTTCCCAGTCGACCTGCGTGCCCGTGCCTCGAGCAGCACCCATTGCCGCTTCCTCGAGCCTCGCCCAGATCTCGCTGACGACGGTGGCGTCAGGGTGACGGACGTAGTAGTAAACCTCCGCAAAATCGGGCACGACGTTGGGCGCGAGCCCGCCACTCGTTATCACATAATGAATACGCGTCTGCTGCGGAACGTGCTCGCGCATTAGATTGATCATGTAGTTGAACGCTTCGACACCGTCGAGCGCCGATCGCGCCTTCTCGGGCGCTCGGGCAGCATGCTGCGACAGGCCGTGGAAACGAAACTTAGCGGATCGGTTCGCGAGCGACGTCAAGGCTGCGGCCGTATTGAAGCCGGACGCATGCCAATGCAAGGCGATGTCGACATCGTCGAATAACCCCTCGCGAACCATGTAGGCTTTGCCGCTACCACCTTCCTCCGCCGGCGTGCCGTAGAGACGAATCGTGCCCTGCGTTCCGGTTTCCTCCAGCCAATGCTTGACGGCGATCGCCGAACTGACCGATCCCGCGCCGAAAAGATTGTGGCCGCAGGCATGCGCAGCCCCCTTACTTTCGATCGGGTTCCGCGTGGGCGTAGCGTCCTGTGTGATGCCCGGCAGCGCGTCGTACTCGGCGAGAATCGCAATGACCGGGCCGCCTCCACCGTAACTGGCTACGAACGCCGTGGGTATCCCAGCGACACCGGCCTCGATCGCGAATCCCTCTGCCGACAGAGTGCTCTGTAGAAGTGCGCTACTCATCTCCTCCTGATAGCCCACCTCCGCGTAATCCCAGAGCGTCTTGGCAATCCGCTCCGTCTCAGCGTAGCGTGAATCGAGAAAATTCCTAACGTCTATCTGGGCGATCGCGTCGGCTGTGAACGACAACACGAATACGCCGATCGCGACTCTGATCACCGAATTCTTTTTCATCAGTCTAATTTCATCTCCATTCGCTTATCGTTCGTCGCGCTCAGTTTGGTCTTCCTCGTCCGATTTCGGCTTCTCACACTTCAGCGAGGCCCAGTCAAGCTCTCGTTGTGCGTCCAGATTATTCATCGCGTTCGCCGCAGCTTGGATGAAATACGTGCTTGAGCGTATTTCCCTTTCGATTTCCCTTACGTCCATCCTCGAGATACGGGTGCCTGATTTGAGCTTGCCCGCCAGGTCGCAACGGAAGCCTTCTTCGTTGCCGAATATTGAGATATCTTCGAATCCTCGTCCGGCGGAGCTCCGATCGCCCCACGTCCAGGTAAAGTCATCTTGCGGCAGACGCATTTGCCCGCCGAAGCCGGTATTGAACTGCGCGCTAGCTGTCGTTAGAAGCAACGGAACCGACAACAGGGCTACAGCGATTATCCCTATGGACTTTGGGCGGCGCGCTGCGAGATTCGCATCTCTATTCATATTCTTCTCCCCGGAAATACAATAGCGAGTAGTTTAACTGCGTCTGTTTTACGGACTCGCGCGCGCCACTATACAAACTCCGCGAGGCACTACCTGGATACTACGGCTCGTCACTTGAACGGGGTTTCCACGAGCGTCATCAGCAGACAGGATACGTATATTTGCTGCTGTACGGTCACTCGGTGCCCGTGGGGCTGTGATCAGTGCTGTCTCAGTATCGGGCAGCGCCGGCCCGGAATACACCTGTACTGGTCCGCTTGCACACGAGGTCAACGTCAACGAGAAAATCACGGCAACCGTGCAAAGTATCAGTTTCATGCCGAATCCCCTTTATACAAAGCCGATTCTGGGCCCTATCTTAACTCAACTCCCTCTTGTGAAGAGATCATCGAGTGTTCGCATAAAGGAAAATACGGCGCCTACGGCTCGACACGCCCCTGGCTCGAAATTCGTAAGCCGTCGCTCAGTCGAGTTAGCGATTCCATGTGGATAGATCGCGTCTTCGGATTCCGATGCGGATCTCCGCGAACACGCAACGCATCACCGGCTCTCAGCGTATTCTGCTCCATCCCACGTTCCCGTAAGCCTTGCGGGCTGCCCCACTCAATCGTCCATTGCTCAGTCTCGCCCTCGTCGTTACGAACACTAAGGGTGATGGATGAGTGGGGATTACGAAAGACTAACCGCGAGATGACTCCGGTAACCGCGACGGTCTTACTCGCGTCGTAGTTGGTTGACCAGGAATGATGCGCGACGACAGCGGGCATGGCAGCCAGCCCGAAGATAACAATCGCAGCGGTCGCCCCCGCTCTAGCAGCGCGACGACAAGTGAACTGATCGAACAACGAGGTCATTCTTACCCCCGATTCCCGCACTGCCTCGAAGCTACCGGGGCAACAAGCGCATTGCAACTCTGCGAGGCAAGAATCGCCGAGATGTTACTATGCCGCGATGAAAAAATTGGACGCGGGAACCCAGTTCCCGACTATGACTCTCAACGGGGTCGACGGCGGCCAGATCGCGATACCAACCGATTTCTCGACGCCGTATCAGATCCTGCTCTTCTATCGTGGCCACTGGTGACCTTATTGCCGCCGGCAGTTGGCCGGCTACGACGCGGCTAAGGCGGAGTTCGACGAAATGGGGATAGCCATTCTCGCCGCTTCGGTCGATCCGCTCGAAAAAGCTACCGAGGTGCAAGGAGGCCTGAGCTTCCCGATCGCTTATGGCGTTACTCGGGATCAGGCCGCCGCGATCGACGCGTGGTGGGAGGATCGCCGCTCGATCATTCAGCCGTCGGAATTCGTCCTGGACGGCGGCGGAAAAGTACTATCTGCGACCTACAGCACTGGCCCGGTCGGCCGTATGGACGCAGGCGACGCGCTCAGGCTCGTGAAATTCCTCGAGAAGAAGAAAAACGATTAACTGAACGCTAATTGGTGCAGTCGAACGGTTCGACCGTCACAGCCGGCAGCCACAGCCAGCTCTTGTCGAGCAGCACGGGCTCCGTAAACATCACGGGGTCGGTAACCGTCATCGTGTAATCGAGACGAGCACCGTCATCTTGCAACGTGAATGTCTCGACGATCCCGACACCATCGCTAACGGGTATTCCGCGCGTATTGAAGTGCCGCCAGCTGATGCCGGTCGTCTCGGCGACGAGCGTCTCGCCGTCCCAACGCCCCACCGTGTAGCCCAGCGGCCTCGAATCAACCCACACTGGCTCACTGTCATTTAGATAGATAGTACGCACGGTGTCGTATTCTTCCTGCAGCAGCACGACGTTGCCGTCGCGTTCGATGATCTCCATCGGGTAAGGCTGCTCCATAATCGTCGGCATGCCCTTCGGCGTGCAGTTCAGCGTCGGCGCATCGGTTGCCGGATTATATGCCGCGATAGCCGCTTCCGCCGCAGTCGTCAGCGGGTAACTGTCATTCCACAACGAGCCTGCCCCATCGCCCTGGACGGGCGTACTCCAAACGCGATAGATGCCGAGGTCCGGCCGCGAACGATCACCCGCGGAACCGAATCCAGGACCGGTCGTGCCGAGAGCGTCCTCGGACCAACGCGGTCCCTGATTACTCAGCACGACTTCGTCGCCACTGGCTAAAAGTACATTGCGCAGATAAAGCTGGTTGGAACCATCGACGGCAGGATTTCCGGCGACTCGAATTCGGTCCCCGACAACGAGCAGCTGACGGTCCAACCCCCGGCGGCGCAGGCTACTCAACGAAGTCATTTCCATGTCCCACTCCGCAACCTCACCGTCGGCGTCAGTTACGGTCATCGAGAATCGCACGTGCGGATTACGCCACACCACGCTCGTGACTTCGCCTTCCGTCTCGGCGACCTGATCAGTGTCGAACGTTCCAGCGACACTATGATGTGCGACCGCAGCGAGTGGTGCGAGAAGCAACCCGCTGACTAGACTGGCGTATTGCAGGCCCTTGTTCATGGATGATTTCCGTGCCGTCCCGTGAGGGCGCAGTATAACTTCTCGCCTAATCCGTGCCGATCACGGCCGTCGCTTTGACTTCGAGCAGGATGCCCGGCCGCGCGAAGCCGACGACGGTTATCAATGCGCTCGAGGGATAATGGCCCGGCTCGAACGTGGTTCCGCGTATTTCAACGAACGGATCGCCGTAACGCGTATCACCGATGAAGACAGTCATCGTCACAATGTCGGCGAGCGTTCCGCCGAAGGTCGCAAGCCGTTCTTCTATAACTCTGAAAATCTCGTGGGTCTGTGCCTCGAAATCTCCCGCAAGCGAATTTCCGTTAGCGTCGAACGGCGCGGTTACGCCCGCAAGCCAGACCGTTTTACCGCCCTGCGTGACAACCGCAGGAGAGAAGGCTCGCCCCTCGGTCCAATCCAGCGTCAGATATTCTCTCGTTACGGTCCCATCGTCCTGCGCGGTGGCTAACGCGGGTATCGCGGCGAGTAACAGGACTGACGCCGGCAGTACGATCCGGCTTCTGAGAATTTCGACTGCCCCACTCATGATGATCTACCTCTCGTTTACTTATTATCTAGTCACCGGCCTGCAGCGTGCATTCGTACGGCTTAATCTGCTCTCCCGGCACCCAGCCCCAGTATCCGCTCAACGTCACGGGCTCCGTGAAATTCAACGGATCCGTCACCGTCGCCTCCCAATCAAGCCGGGTGTCATTCTCGCTCAACGTAAACTGCTCGACGATCACGGCATCCGGACTCTGCGGCGTGCCAACGTCGTCGAAAAACGGATAGTCGACGGCGGTCGTGGTCACGTTCAATGTATCGCCGTCCCATTGACCGACCGAGAATCCCATATGTGAGGCCGGTTGATCGTCGGCATTCGCATCGGCGTTCATGTGAATTACACGGACACCGTCCCACTCCTCCAGGCGCATGACAATGGTGTCGCCGCGGTTCATGAAATCGATCGGATAAGGGTTATCCATCGCGACGGGGATCCCGGGTGGTATGCAGCGCAGCGCGGGGTCGTCCTGTAGAGGGTCCCACACGTCTCTCGCCGTCTGGCCGGCGGGGGTCAGCGGCCATACGTGTGTACCGCTACCGGTGTTGGGCCGCGACCGTGGCGTCCAGACGCGGAAAATACGGATTGCCGCATCCTCGGCATCAGCGACGACTTCATCGTCCAGCGCGAGCTCCTGTGGCAGGGGTTCGCTGCCAGGCCGTTGGACGCGTGCCGCGAGATTGGGGTTCAGTACAACCTCGTCGCCACCCGGCGGGATGACGAAAACGACAAACATCGTATTCAGCCCGTGTCGAGAGGGCGGACCGGCAACGCTGATTCTGGAACCGACGCTAATGACCTCTTCGCTGATACCGAAGCGCTGCAGTGTATTCACGGAACCCGCTTCCATGTCCCAGGATGCGACGGCACCGTTCTCATCGACGACATCTAACGTGAACCTTATGTGCGGGTTTCTCCAGAATACCGAGGTGATTTCCCCCTCCAGCTCAACGACCCCATTCATGTCATAGAACGCGCCGAAGGAATGATGCGCGTTCGCCGCGGCCGACATCCCCAGAACACATACGACCAGACTAAGTCGTCTCATAACGAGCTACTCCTCTGTTTCTTCCCATAGCGCGCATTCGAAAGGCTCGATCTCTACGCCGGCAACCCACATCCAATGCGCCGTTCTCACGGACGGCCGCAAAAGTACCGCCGGATCGGTCGCCGTCAGTTCATAATCGAGCCGACTCTGATCTTCGGTTACCGTGAATCGCTCGATGAGTTTAACAGCGTCGGTCTGGGGGGTGCCCATTTCATCCGAGAACGGCCAATTTACGCGCGTGGTCAATACAACCAATGTGCCGCCATCCCACTCCCCAGTCGAATAACCGAGAGGCGTCGCGGGCTGCTCAGCCGGGTTACCAGTCGGGGCCATGTGAATCGTGCGGACTAGATCGTGTTCATGGATCCGCATGATGATCTGCTCGCCCTGGTCGACGAACTCGATCGGCGTCGGGTGCAACATCGCTCGTGGCATTCCATCCGCCACACATTCCAGAATAGGCTCATCGGTAAGCGGGTCGAAATCGGCTCTGGCCGCACGGGCGGTCTCAGTCAGAACTGACTCATCGTTGTCCGGCTCAGCTCCACCGCCGAATTCGCGCACGCCTCGCGCCCAGACTCGAAAGATGCCCGTCGCGAGCCGCTCTGCGTCAGAAACCGTGGCAACCGCTATCTCCTCGCGGGCTATATCGACGCGCTGCTCAGAAAAACGCAGCTCTCGGTTGCCCGCTGTGCCCGTGAATTCCTCGCCGTTCGGCAGCAGAAGATGGAATAGAGCCATCTCGTGGGGCCTGCGATTGGAGACACGGCCCGCAACACGCACGTTATCGCCGATCTCTAGCAGCTCAGGGCCGATACCACGCCGTGCGAGCATGCCGACCGGCTCGGTTTCTAGCTCCCAGACCTCCCCCTCGCTTACACGGATCCTGAATCGAACATGCGGATTCCTCCAGAAAATCTCGACGATCTCGCCGTCGAGCTCCAGAAGACTCTCGGTGTTGTACAGCGGCGCGACTGGCGGGCCATGATGCGCCCGGAGCGGCGGCGCGAGAAACAGAGCCGCAACGGTCAGAAGCGAGGCTGCACAGGCGATGCGGCTGACGGATTTGTTGGGGGCACAATCGGCGAAGAACATCGGCATACCAGGCAGCGATCGTTGCTCGATTCTACCCGTATCTGCAAAAGGTAGAATCGCGACGAGGCGTCGCACCAACAAGGAACTAGTTAGATAGTTCTTCGAGTCGCTCGAGTAATTCATTCGGCGGCAGATAGCCGCCCAACTGTACGCCGGCCTCGGAGAACACCGTAGGCGTCCCGCGTACGCCGACGAGCTGACCGAGCTCGTAATGGTTCTCCACCGGCGAAGAATCGCATGTCTCTTCTGGAATTTCGCCGCCCAGCTTTGCCAGTGTCAGAGCGCTGTTGCGCGCCTCCGGACCTGAGCACCAGACTTTGTCCGCCTTGAACCAGGAATCGGTATCCGGCCCGGTTCGAGGATAAAACAGGTAATGGACTGCGATGCCCATCTCGTTTACTTTGGCGATCTCGCTGTGGAATTGTCGGCAGTAGCCACAGTCGATATCCGTAAAGATCGTGATAGTGTGCTCGACCTCTTCAGACTCGGGGCTGAACACGATCATGTCAGCCGAATCGACACCGGCCAACATGTTCACGCGCTCGCGCGCGCGCCGAGTCTCGGTCATGTTTTCGTTCGTATTCAGGTCGTACAGGTCGCCCTGCAGCAGAAAGCGGCCGTCGGATGTGACATAGGCCACGTTGGAGCCAACCGCAACTTCATACATTCCGCGAACGGGAGAGTCCACAATTCCGGATGCCTCTACACCGACCAGCGTTTCCGCGAGTTCTTCCTTGCTGAGATCGGCATCATCCTGCGCCACCGAGACGGCGAGGATTAGACTCAACGGTAGTATGGACCATCCAGTTTTCACGAAGCACTCCGCGAGGAAAAATCTTCGGATCTAAGCATTTAAGACCCATCTCAGCCAATGTAGTTCGGCTGCTACGTCGTGATTCTAGCAGACTCGCGGCAAGCGGCGTGATCTATCAGCCCCGTGGGTGGTGCTGAGAATGGAGTTCCTTCATGCGTTCGCGCGCGACATGGGTGTAAATCTGTGTCGTCGAAACGTCGCTGTGGCCGAGTAGTAGCTGGACGACGCGCAGGTCGGCGCCATTATTCAACAGATGGGTTGCGAACGCGTGGCGTACGGTATGTGGAGAGAGTTTCTTCTGAACGCCGGCCTTCTTTCCGTAACGCTTGATGATGTGCCAGAAAGCCTGGCGAGTCATACGATCACCGCGCCGGGTCGGGAACAGATAGTCGGTTTGACGTTCGAGGAGTATCTCGATACGAGCCCCGTCGATGAAATCCCGGAGCCAGTCCTGAGCCTCGTCACCGAGAGGTATCAAGCGCTCGCGATCGCCCTTACCGACGATACGTATGACACCTTGATTCAGATTCATCTGGCTCAACTTCAAGTTAATGAGTTCCGAGACTCGCACGCCGGTGGCGTAGAGAAGTTCCAGCATCGCCCGGTCGCGATTACCTAAGGGCTCGGATACATTGGGCGCGGCCAGGAGCGCATCTACCTCATCCTCGGTGAGCGATTGTGGTAATGCGCGGCCAATCTTCGGCATGGCAATATCGGCAGTGGGATCTTCAGTGATGACGCCTTCTCTAAGGAGATAGCGATAGAACCGTCTGAAACTCGACAACTGCCGGGCAGTCGAGCGAGGTTTCGCCCCACCTTCCACGCGCCAGGAAATGTACTCAAGAAGATCGGCCTTCGATGCGCGTACGATCTCGACGTCACGTCCCTTCAGACGCTGATCGAGCGCAAGCAGATCGGCGCGGTACGCATCCAAGGTATTCTCGGAGAGGCCTCGTTCCATCCAGATGGCGTCTAGGAAGCGATCCACGGTGACTTTCGAACCCTTTGGGGCGTCGTTGCCGGCGTCTAAGGATGAACCGGAATGTAAAAAGTTATGGGCCATTCTATGTCGTTCTCACGCTCCGGTGGCTTGGTAGCAACCGCCTGAACCCGTTAACGGAGCATCGGCGGCTGCATGCACATCCCTGTGCGTACCAAGACACAAGAGAAAACTATATAATTCAGCGCATTACGGCGCTGGGCTTGTGTTTTCTGGGTTCGTTTACCACTGCCAGGCGAGTATGCGCGAGGACCGCTCGGGGCAGCGTGACCAGCATCACGAATCCCCGAAATCATTAACATAAAGAGACATTTGTCACAGAAAAATGATCTCCTGGACACACCAGATCGCGTTCCGATCCGCCGGCTTTTGACATAACTGTGAGTGACACCGCAATCCGGACTTCGCTGAGACATGTCGCGTACGGCATCTACTCCTGGGCCGCATTGCTCGTTGCGGTGACTCCGGCGCTTCTGTCGTTAGTCGTGACGCCGGGGCGATCTCGGCGGCGGCGAGTAACCCGTTGGTTCGCCCGCGCCTTTTTCCTGTCGATTGGCAGCCCGATCCGGATCGAGGGCGAGACGGGGCTCCCGGACTCCGCCTGCGTCGTAATTGCCAATCACTCGAGCTACCTGGACGGCATGATCCTCACCGCCGCACTCCCGGCCCGTTTCACGTTCGTCATCAAGCACGAGATGGCTCGGTATCCGTTCGCCGGATTCCTCCTCCGGCGAATCGGCTCGGAGTTCGTTAACCGCGAAGATGGACGGCAGAAGAACCAGGTGACACGGCGGCTGTTCAAGGCGGCGGAATCGGGAGACGCGCTGGCATTTTTTCCCGAGGGCACCTTCGTGGCTACCCCCGGACTCAGACGCTTTCAACCCGGGGCGTTCGGCGCGGCATGGCGAGCGAGCCTGCCCGTGGTACCGGTGGTGATCTTCGGCGCCCGCGATAAGCTGCCGGCGCAGGCCTGGCTTCCAGCCCCGGGGCCGCTCTCGATCACGATCAGCGCTCCGATCAGCCCCGGCCAGTACGACTCCGCACGCGGACTATTAACCGCATCCCGGGCGGCAATTCTCGAGCGGTTGGACGAACCAGATCTCACAGATCACGGCATCCGCGCTGAATCAGGGGAGCCTGTCAGCGGTCGCTAATGTATTCGATCCAGGCCTCGGCGTTACGTGCCGCGGCGGTATCGAGCTCTCTGGCCGCCCCGAAGGTCACGCGCGCTTCCGCATACAAACCGAGCTCCGCCTGGGCTATTCCTTTGAGGACCAGGGTACTCCCCGCGTCATCCAAGCCGCCCATCTCCAGGGCTCTGTCGGCGGCTTCGATCACGTCGCTCCAGCGGCCCTGTTCATTGAGGAGCTGGGCTTTCTGCATGTAGTAGGCGCCATCGTCGGTCAGTGGCGCCAGCCGATCGATGACGTCGAGCGCACGTTCGAACTCGCGTGCGCTCGTCCACGCGGACAACAGCAGCTCGAGGTTGGCGTGTGTCTCCGCAATGGTGTCCTCGGCGAAGCCGACGGCCATGATCATGCCGGCCCGATACGGCACATCGAGAAACAGATTCAGGCGAACCAGGTTCAGAAGCTTGGCTTCTTCATCGACGAGATCATTTTCGTAAGCGACCATGAGCGTCGCCAGCGAATTGGCGTCATCCTGAAGCTCCAGATAGACGCTTGCCAACATCTCCCAATAACTGGCGTCGTCCGGCCAGAGTACGACCATCTCACGCAGATGACCCGCCGCGCTTGGATAGTCCATGAGTTCGAAGTGGATGGACAACTCCAGCGTGTACCAGGATTCGTTCGGTTCCTCCGAACGAGAGATTGCTTCCTCGATATATGGCAAAGCATTCGCGAACTCGGATAGTTGCGCGTAACTCGATCCCGTCAACATGAATTTGTCGGCGCCCACCGGCTCCACCGCATAGGCATACCAGGTGCTGAGCGTGTCGATCGCCTGCTCGAACCGGCCTTCGGTCGCGTAGAGCGCGGCCAGCGAGTAGCGCATCTCCTGCTGAGAGAAATTCGGTAACCCGTCCAGGCTTACTGTGCGCTCAAACGCCTCAATGGCTCTCGCGACATCGCCTTGCTGCAGGTAGCAGAAGCCGAAGGTCTGTTGCACGAGCGTTGCCCCGTACGTGCTCAGACGCTGAGTCTCGAGACTCTCGAGCAGCTCCAGCGCCTCTCCGATTTCATCCATCTCGTACAACTCGAGAATCCTCGTCAGGCGCCGGTGGGTTAACTCGGACGTCTGCACCGGCCTTTCCTCACGAATAAGCGTGCCGATCTCTGCAATCGCCTGTGCCATGGCCGGCACGGACGTGAGGCCGAATAAAAGCGGGATCGCGAACCAGAGCCGGTTGAGTGAGATCGTTAGAATCATCGATACGGCCCGGTCAAGGCTTTCAATCCTAGAGGATGAAGTCGATAATTTGGTCGGCCTGAGTAGAGATGGCCTGCCCATCTTTGACGGCTGGTTTGAATTTCCATTTCAGGACGGCTCTTCTGGTATTGGTATCGAAGAGACCCCGCGGCTCCGATTCGAGAATCTCGACATTACCCACGGTGCCATCAGGCAGGATCGTAATTCTAACCTTGACCCGGCCCTCAATCTGGTCAAGCACCGCCGCACGCGGCCACTCCGGCTCGATTCGCACGATTGGGATCACGTCGCCCTCGGCCGCCACATCTCCGGGCGACCATCGGCCAAGGGATGGCCCGCCGGCCGTGGCTGCGGGGACGGCGAGATTCGGCAACTCGATATTGAGCGGTACCGGCAACGGCTTCGGATGATCCGCCACGTTCATCGGCGGTGGTGGCGGCGGATCTTCCGGCGGTGGGCGCTCCTCCGGCCGTTCACGTTTGATCGTACGTGTGATTTCATCGGGCTGGACGCGGATGAAGTCCACGAGATTCCGGCCCAGCGCATCTCGGTCAAGACTCTGTTCGCTCGATATGAGCGTGTTCATCAATAAGAACAGGAGTAGCGCGACGGCTAATCCTGCACCGGCTGAGATGAAGATACGCACTTTCCGTCCTTCGTTTAGCCGGATCCCGGCTCGGCCGCGATCGAGATGCTGCCGATGCCGCCCGCCTGAATCTGGTCCATCAAGTCGATCAAGATACCCGAGTCGGCGCCTTCGTCCGCGATGATCACGGCGCTCGACTCCGGATTTTCACTTAGTATCGCCTCAACCATAGCGCGAACCTCCACAAGCTCGACAGCTCGTTTATCCATCCAGATCTCGCCCGTACCAGAAATCGCTATAAGCACATTACCACGAGATTTCTCCTCTGCTGTCTCCGCCGGCGGGCGCTGAGGATCGATACCGGGTTCCCGAACGAAAGATGTCGTGACAATAAAGAAGATCAACATGATGAAGACAATATCGAGCATCGGCGTGATGTTGATCTCCGTCTCGTCTTCTTCTTTAACTCTACGTAACGCCATGCTGTCGATGCCTTATCGAACTTGAGCGGCGAGAGATACTTTCTGCGCGCCGGCGACGCGGGCCTGATCGACGACTCGGACCAGAAGTCCCGCGTCTGCCAACCGATCCGAGATAACGACGACTGCCGCATCGGGCTGTAGGGCCAATCCGCTCTCGATATTCGCGCGAACGGCACGGACGTCGACGAGCCGCTCCTGCACGAAGATCTGGTCGTTCTCATCAATCCGTACGGCAATAACCTCGTCTTGCTCCTGCTCTTGAACGGGAGCGTTGGTCGGCCGGTTAACGTCGACGCCGAATTCCGTAACGAACGACGTCGTTACAATAAAGAAAATCAGCATGATAAAGACGATGTCCAGCATCGGCGTAATGTTGATCTCGGCTTCCTCACGCTTGCGGCTCAATCTTTTACGCATTCGATCTCGCCTCGCCGATCAGTGGACCAGGAGATCCTCAGCGCGCTTCACCTCAGTCGTCGCGCGCTGCTCGAGGTAAGTCGCCAGATACAGGCCCGACAGCGCCGCAACCAGTCCGGACATCGTCGGGATCGTGGCAGCCGATACACCCCCCGCCATAAGCCGCGCACTCCCCGTGCCGGAAAACGCCATCGCATCGAAGACCTGTATCATGCCGCTTACCGTGCCGAGCAGCCCGAGCAACGGCAGAACCGCCATCAGGGCACGAATAGAAACCAGATATCGCCGGACTTCTAAAGAAATCTCCGAGATCAGTTGCTTTCTTATGGCCCGACTTTGCCAGCTCGAACCCGGACTCAGCGTATGCCAGGATCTGATCGTTGCATGAATCCGCATTGGTAGTATCCGACTAAAGAACCAGAGCCGCTCGATGATCAAGGTCCACATCAGCGTCGTGACGGCGAGAATCGCCCACAGCACATTGCCGCCGGCCTCGAAGAAGCTACGAATGGCAACGAATGGGTCAATAAACAGACTCATACTTTGGCGCCTCGATTAGCGCGAGCGAGTTTCTCCACTGCGGGCATCACCTGAGTGGCGCGCAATAATTCCGGCACTCTGTTCCTCGAGTATCTCAACGAGCGTCCGGCTGCGGCCGGAGATCAGGCTGTGTAGCAACACCAACGGGATCGCAACGGTCAAGCCCAGCACAGTCGTGACTAAGGCTTGCGAAATACCGCCCGCCATGAGCTTCGGATCGCCGGTACCGAATAGCGTAATCGCCTGAAAGGTCTGGATCATGCCCACTACCGTACCCAATAGGCCCAACAACGGCGCGACGGCTGCGAGTACCTTAATCCAGCCTTGCCATTTCTCTAGAATCGGCGCCTCGCGCAAAATAGCTTCGTCGAGTTTCAGGCCGAGCGTCTCGCTGTCGACCGTCGAGTTACTCTCGTAGACCTGCAGAATCCTACCGAGCGCGTTGTCGTCAATCGCGATGTCGGAACGGAGCTGGGCTCGAATTCCGCGGGAAGCTCGGGCCAACATGACAAATCGCTCGATCGATACCAGGACACCGAGCGCACCTAGCAAGATAATGACGTAACCGACGAGTCCGCCCTGTTGAATTCGTTCGATGAGACTCGGCGCTTGAATCAACAGCCCAAGAAGACTACCGCGGCTCGGATCCACCGCCATGGGCACAATTCCGGTTGTGGCCGTCCACAGCCCATCGGCCAGGGATGAGAAACGCCCCGCTGGTTGACGCGCGAGCACTTGCAGAGTCGCGGTCTGTGGCTCGAAACTAAGAAAATCGCTTCCTGAGATCACATTGAAGACGCCCACGCGAATGACCGCCGCAGGAGTCGTACGGCCGTCCGCCGTGACGATCTCGGTGTCGAAACGCACCACCCTGCCGCTCTCCGCCATCTCCTCTAACAGCAGCCCGTAGAGCTCCGTCAGATCGCCAATCGACGGTAACTCGAGTTCCTGGGCGAGTTCGTCGGCAAGCTCACCGGCGATCGCCGAACGGCCCTTAATCTGAGCGGAAACCAGAGAGGTATCGATAATTCCTTGGGTATCGCCGGCTACTTGCCGAACGACGCCGAAGAGCTCGCCCATATTGCCCATACGAATACGCAACCGCTCCGACAGGTCCGTAAGCTCGCTCTCGTTCTGATCGAACTGCGCATTGAGCTGATCGGTGCGCTCGCCCTCAGCGGCCAAGTCCTGCTCAATCTCGCGCAGGAGATCTTCCTGTTGGTCACGTCCTGCGACGAAACGCTGCTCTCGCGCTTCATTCTCCACGGTCCTGGTCAGAGCTCCCGTCTGCACTCCCTGCAGAAGCTGCTGCATAGACTCCGCCCGATCCTGGGCGACGACGGGGCCACCGAGGAGCAATCCCGCGAGCATGAGAGCACAGCGTCTCATCGAAGATCCTCTGCCGCTGTAATCGGCAGACGCAGCAGATTCGAGACGGCCTGCCTCTTGGCGATGCGCAATCCCTCATCGATGGCCGCGCCATACTCGTCCGGTAACGGCTCCCACACACGGATCTGTGGATTGAAGAATCCAATCTGAGCTCGATCCGGCGTTTGATAGGCCAGCAGAATCCTGCCAATGCGGAGTACATCGACTTGCGTATCGACGCCGGCGATTTCCAACGTATCGATATAGGCTTCAATCGTACGCCCGAAGTCCACCTCGATCAGGTAGGCATCCATGATTTGCCGGTACTTCTCCGAAACCGAGATGTCGGCCGCATTCATATTGGTCGATAGTCGCCGCACACGAATCGTCCGTTCCCGTAGCTGAAAGGGCAAATCCAGGGACACAAATTGATCGAGCACATCGATCATGGTCAACATCAGCGGCACGATTCCCTGCTCGACGATGTCGAAATTCTCGAGCTGATCGGTAATAGTTAGCTTATCCTGCTCCTGTTCCGTAACGACGTCCGCGAGGTACTCGTTATAGACCCTGGTCCGGTCGAGTTGCTGGGTCGTCAGCCGGAACTGCGCCAGGAGTTCGGTCGTCTCCTCTGAGAGTTGACTGATCCTAAGCTGGGAGGTCGCGGAGTCGGTGTCAATCCGCGTCTGGACTCTGACCGTCTCATTTAAGAGCTGCTGCGAGTCCTGTGCGAGGCCGGCCAGGGGAAAAGTCAGGAGCACAAGAACCCCGATCAGGCTCCGGAACATAGCTCGCTTTAAGCGGTTAGCCCGCATCGGCACGTCCTTTTCTTGTTCGGCCATCGCCCCAGTACTCGATGACGGTAGCAGACTCCTTATTCATGCGCTCCCTAAAACGCCATCGAAAGGTTTACATGGCGCCAGGAGACTGTAGTAGAAAGGAGTAGCATTGTAACATCGTGAGTACAGATCTGACTTGCGAGCGCGCGGAGGCGCCCGGATGACCGAGCCGATATGGCGACCCTCGCCGCAGCGAATCGCGACAAGTAATATGCAGCAGTTTCTGACACGTCACCGTCGGAAACTGGGCGGCGAAAACTATCCCGGACTCTATCAGTGGAGCATCGATGACCCCGGAGCATTCTGGGCGGCGGCCTGGGAATTTTTCGGTATTCGCTCACAATCCGATTACACCCGTGTGGTGGATGATGTTCAGCGCATGCCGGGGGCTCGCTGGTTCGAAGGAGCTACGCTGAATTTTGCGGATAATCTTCTACGACCCGAATACTCCGGCGTTGCCCTCGTCTCTTACACTGAAGACGGGCGCCGAGTCGAACTGACTTGGGAAGAACTGCGGCAGCAGGTCGCGAGTGTCGCTCAGTACCTGCGCGCTGTGGGCATTCGCGCGGAAGACCGGGTCGCCGGGTTGCTGCCCAACTGCCCCGAGGCGATCGTCGCGATGCTTGCGACGGCCAGCATTGGCGCGATCTGGTCATCATGTTCTCCTGACTTCGGCATTGACGGCGTACTCGACCGATTCGGTCAGATCGAGCCAAAGATTTTATTTGCGACGGACGGCTATTTTTATAACGGCAAATACATCGACTCGAGGCCGAGCGTCGAAACTATCGCTGGGAAGTTACATGAGCTACGAGCGCTCATCGTAGTCGCCTATCGAGGCGATGAACCCGATCTACGCGCCGTTCCGAACGCCGTGTTATTTCATGACATCTCCGGCGACGATACGGATCTCGTTTTCGAAACCCTGCCTTTCTCGCACCCGCTCTACATCTTGTACTCGTCCGGCACGACGGGCGTTCCCAAGTGCATTATCCATGGCGCAGGTGCCTCGCTGATTCAGCACCAGAAGGAACACGTGCTACATACGAACATAAAGGCAGGCGATGCACTGTTCTATTTCACGACGTGTGGCTGGATGATGTGGAACTGGCTGGTATCGGGTCTCGCCAGCGGCGCTACTCTAGTGCTATATGACGGCTCACCGTTCTATCCTGATCCGGGAGTACTGTGGCGAATTGCCGAGCGCGAAAAGATCAAAGTATTCGGTACCAG
>Ga0255049_10000985_pt1 | contig 16416 bp, 13 predicted proteins | sample JV7_2_3_MG_FD_183615 | JGI IMG/M metagenome (GOLD analysis project Ga0255049, IMG submission 183615) | Seawater microbial communities from Jervis Inlet, British Columbia, Canada - JV7_2_3 | ecosystem: Environmental > Aquatic > Marine > Inlet | place: Canada: British Columbia | collected 2016-10-06
ATAAGAAAGGCCGCCTCGAGCTCCATCCAGCTTTGTGCCAATGGATGCTGAATCGACTGGTTCTGGCCGATCGGGCGATCGAATACTTCCCGCTCTTTCGCGTATTGCGTTGCACGGTGCAGCGCGTTCTGACCAATACCGATTGCCTCGACGCCGATCAGAATGCGTTCCGGATTCAGGCTGTGCAGCAAGTACTTGAACCCCTGGCCTTCTTCCCCGATCCGGTCTTCCATTGGTACCGGCAACGCATCGATAAAGACCTCGTTCGAGTCGACCGCCGCGCGGCCCATCTTCGGAATCGCCTGGACATTGCAATAGTCGCGGTTGAGGTCCGTGAAGAACATGGTCATGCCTTCCGTCGGGCGCTCGCACTCCTCTTTCGGTGTGGTTCGAACGAGCAGTATGATCTTGTCGGCCACTTGCGCTGAAGACGTCCAGATCTTCGTGCCGTTGACAACATACCCATCGCCGCTTCGCTCGGCGCGTGTCTTGATCGATGTCGTATTCAGTCCGGCGTCCGCCTCGGTGACGCCGAAACAGGACCGGCTCCGACCCGAGATCAGGTCCGGCAACCAGCGTTGCCTTTGCTCGGCGTTGCCGAACACAACAATCGGATGTGGACCGAAGATGTTCAGGTGAATGGCCGAGGCAGCACTCATGCCGCCGGCCGAGCCGGCCACGGCATGCATCATCAACGCTGCCGCTGTGACACCGAGACCCGCGCCGCCGTATTCTTCGGGCATGGCTATGCCCAGCCATCCACCATCGGCAATTGCGCGGTAGAACTCCTCGGGAAACTCACCGCTATTATCGTGCTCGAGCCAGTAATCGTCATCGAATCCGGCGCAGGTTTTTTGCACCGCATCGCATACGGCCTGTTGGTCCTGTGTCAGCGAGAAATCCATGTGTCCCGGCTCCGCCAGCCCTTTTGAATACCCGAATCAGGTATTTAGCCGTGGCATACTCTGCCGGTCAAGCACGAAATGCCCCTCGAGTTTGGAGATCGATACGATCATGGACGAGTTGAGTTTCCTGGATGCTACAGCGCAGGCTGACCTGGTGCGGCGCAAGGCAGTATCGCCTACAGAAATGGTCGAAGCAGCAATCGATCGAATCGAGCGCCTGAATCCTGAGCTCAACGCGATAATCACGCCTCTTTTTGAGCGGGCGAGAGAGGCGGCAGCCGAGGCGTCCTTCGATGCACCGTTCGCCGGCGTGCCGTTTTTGCTCAAGGACATCGCCGCGGAATACGAGGGCACGCCGCTATCGGAGGGGTCCGCGCTTCTTGCCGGCCATTACATTTCACCGCAGGACAGCGAACTGGTGCGCCGTTACCGCGCAGCCGGTCTGATCATTCTGGGCAAGACCAACACACCGGAGTTCGCCCTGATGCCGACCACCGAGCCACGGCAATTCGGTGCGACGCGAAACCCCTGGAATACCGCAATGACTACTGGCGGTTCGAGCGGCGGCTCGGCGGCAGCCGTAGCGGCGGGCATGGTCGCGGCAGCGCATGCAAACGATGGTGGCGGCTCCATACGCGTTCCTTCGTCCTGCTGCGGCCTGGTGGGCTTGAAGCCCACGCGCGGTCGGAATTCCCAGGGACCGGAAGTCGGCGACGTCGCCAACGGATTGCTCTGTGATCACGTTGTTACGCGTTCTGTTCGGGATAGCGCTGCGATTCTGGATGCCACGGCTGGCCCGTTGGCAGGAGACCCGTACAACCCGGCATTGCCGGAACGTTCGTTCGCCGAGGAAGTGGGACGTCCGCCGCAACGCCTGCGCATCGGACTTGGGACTGAACCACTTACCGGCAAGCCCGCCCATCCTGAGTGTGTCGCTGCAGCCGAGTCGGCGGCGCGATTGTGTGAGGAGCTGGGGCACGACGTCGTCGAGGCATCACCTTCGGTCGACAGCGGGCGTCTTTTCAAGGCATTCGGCAACGTGTGGGCAGGCTTCCTGTGCTGGGCCGTCAAAGATTGGGCCAGGCGTTCCGGCCGCGAGCCTGATGAGGCGTTCTTCGAACCTGCCACCTGGCGCACCTACCTGCACGGGCAAAGGCAGAGTTCGGGTGATTACCTGCTTGCGGTTCAGGACCTGCAGCGCGCCAGTCGCGAAGCGGCCGTATTCTTCAACGACTTTGACATCTGGCTCACACCAACGCTGGCACAGCCGCCGGTACCGCTCGGTTATTTTGACTACACGCCCGAGACGCGCGACCAGCACATCGCGCGCCTTGGCGAATACACGGGCTTCACCCTGATCGCCAACGCCAGCGGGCAACCGGCCATCTCGTTACCCTTGCACTGGAGTGACGACAATCTGCCGATTGGGGTTCAGCTAATTGGTCGTTATGGTGACGAGGCGACACTTATAAGGTTGGCTGGTCAGCTCGAACAAGCTCGACCCTGGTCAGAACGCAGACCTCCGGTCAGCGCCTGACTTAATTCCCGTCCGGGATGGGCAACACTCGCTCCGCGGTCATCGGCAATTCGTAGAGTGGTTTGCCGATCGCGTCGTAGATGGCGTTGCGGATCGCCGGAGCTGTAGGAATAATCGGTGACTCGGCAATGCCTTTTGCACCAAGCGGTGCTCCAATCGGTTCCGGAAATTCCAGCACCTCCATTTCAATTTCAGGTATGTCGAGCGCCATCGGAATCACGTAGTTTTCCAGCGATGGGTTCAGTGTATGGCCCTCTTGGACGACGAGTTCTTCGGTAAGCGCATAACCGATACCCTGCGCGACACCGCCTTCGATCTGCCCGTATACGCCTCCCGGGTTTATCATCTTCCCGGCATCATGAACGGCGATCATCCTCTCCACCGAGACCTGGCCTGTCTCGCAATCCACAAGCACCTGGGCGATCTGGGTACAGAATTGAAAAACCTCCTGACTGTATCGATAGCTCACTTCCGGGACGTCGGACGGATATTCAAAGTGGACCAGGCTCTCGGCGTGCAGCGGGTAACCCCAGTTTCCGGCGCGCTGCGCGAGATCGCTGACAGAGAGCTCGTGGGGCTCGCCGTCCACGAGGAGCTTCCCTGCCTTGAGATCGAGTCGGTCCATTTCTATCCTGGTTTTGCCCGCCGCCAATTTCAGCAGCGTATTACGAATCGAGTCTGCCGCCTCGAGCACGGCATTGCCCGACACCATCGCCTGGCGACTGGCGCTTGTCCCGCCGGCGTCGGGCGACTTCGACGTATCTGCCCTGACGACCCTGACTGAGGCCATATCGACGCCCAATCTTTCGGCTGCCAGTTGTGCCATGACCGTGGTGATTCCCTGGCCCATGTCCGCCGCGGCACTATGTAACACCACGGAACCGTCACGGTGCATCTCGAGCATCACGCCGGCATGATCCGACAGGCCGCGCCCAAGACCCGAGCCTTTCAGGATCGTCGCCACGCCCCAGCCACGGCGAAGATGGCTGGCGGGCTCGCGCTCGAGTTGATCGCGCGACTGCCAGTCGATCATTTCTGCGGCTTTGTTCAGGGAAGCCTTCATCGCGGTCCCTTCCCGAACGACCACGCCCGTGTACATTTTGGTTCCTGTCTCAACGCCGTTTAGCAGGCGAATCTCCAGCGGGTCCATGCCGAGTTGCCGTGCAAGATCGTCCATCTGCGATTCGTAAACGAACGCTGCCTGCGGCGCACCGAACCCTCTAAATGCGCCCGTAATGGGATTGTTGGTGCGCACACCGATCTTCTCGACCTCGATGTTCTCGACTTTGTACGGCCCGCCGATGAATTCGCCGAACTTGTTCAAGACTTCGTGCGTCGAATTCGTATAGGGACCCGCGTCCGCGATCGCCCTGGCCTTCACCGCAAGCAGCTTGCCCTCGCTGGTCGCCGCAGTCGTATATTCCACAACGAACGGATGGCGCTTCACGTGCGTCAGGATCGACTCCCGGCGCTCGCGAATCAGGTGCACGGGCCTCCGGGCAGCATGTGCCAGAAGCCCTGCGTGGATCTGCACATGAGCCTCGTCCTTGGCGCCGAATGCACCGCCAATGTACGGCGTGATAACCCGCACCATGCTCTCCGGCATCGCCAGCGCACGTGCGATCTGCATCCTGTCCCGGTGCGGTGCCTGGCAGGACGAATAGACCGTAATGCCACCGTCATCATCGACTAGACCGACACCTCCTTCGGTTTCGAGAAACGCATGCTCCGCCCACTGCGTTCGATAAGTGTTCTCTATAACCACATCAGCCGACGCAATGGCTGCCGCAACGTCCCCCGACCGGTAAACCTGATTCGTCATGACACTGTCCGGATCTCGCTGCATGGCTTCGAGCGGATCGAACACGCCCGGCAACTCTTCATACTCGACGTCGATCGCGGCCAGTGCCGCGTCGGCTGTTCGAGCATCCCTGGCCGCAACCGCGGCCACGGCATCGCCTTGAAAACGAACCTCATCGACGACCAGAAGCGGCTGATCCGGCTGCGCATACAGGTAGCTGTTCTCGCCAGGGACATCGGCATGTGTCAGCACGGCGAAAACACCATCCATTTCTCTTGCCTTGCTGACATCGAGTTTTTTGACTCGCGCCCGGGCATGCGGGCTGTACAGGAGTTTGCCGCATAGCATTCCCGGCAATCGGATATCAGGGCAATAGCGCGCCTCCCCGGTCACGATCTCCTCCGCTCCGGGTGATGCAGCCCACTGGCCGACGATCGCCAGTTCACTCATCAGGAGCCCCCTCGCTGCTGTTCGTGGCTCGCAGCTCCGCCGCGGCCTGCTGTACAGCCTTGACCACGCCCTGGTAGCCGGTGCAGCGACAGAAATTGCCGGCAATTGCCCTCAGTATTTCCTCGCGCGTAGGATTGTCATTGGACTCCAGCAGTGCATAACAGGAAATCAGCATGCCCGGCGTGCAAAAGCCACATTGAAAAGCCCAGGCTTCACCAAAAGTACGCTGCACCGGATGCAACTCACCGTCCTTCGCCAGCCCCTCGATTGTCGTTACTGAGGAGCCCTCTGCCTGCAGCGCCAGCACCATGCACGAGTTCACAGGCTTGCCATCGAGCAAGACAACACACGCACCACAATCGCCGGAACTGCATCCGTCCTTGGTGCCCGTGAGTCCCAGCTCATCGCGCAGCAATTGAAGGAGCGTCTGATTCGGCTCGGCGGCGATCTGCTCCTGATTACCGTTTATATTGAACGCGATCTGTGTCTCAGCCATCGGTCGCATTCCTTCCCAGCTCGTCGCGGGTGGCAAACAATGCTCTACGCACCAGCACTTCTGTCATCTCGACTCGATACGAGCGCGATGCCCGAACATCGGAGATCGGCATGATTTCCTCTGCCGCCTTCTGTGCTGCCGAACAAAGCAGTTCATCTGACAACGCATTACCCGAGATAATCTGTTCTGCTGCAAGCGCGCGCATCGGGACGGGGGCGACTGCGCCCAACACGATGCGCACCTCGCTGACCACATTTTCCTCATGGATGCTTAGCCGGGTCGTCACATTCACCTGCGAAATCGCCATCGACCGTCGCTGCCCGAGCTTGATGAATGTTGCGGCCGATAAGGTGGGCATCAGCGGCAGCCTGATTTCAGTAAGAATCTCATCGGGCTCGATTACGCTTTGGCCGGGCCCGGTAAAAAACTCCAGCAACGGCAGGACGCGCTCGCCACCAGCGGACCTCAGCACGACCCTGGCATCGTAAGCACCAAGGGGTGGTACCAGGTCTGCCGCAGGAGAGGCATTGGCAATATTGCCGCCCAGCGTTGCCCGGTTCCGAATTGGCGGACCGGCAAACTCGCGACAGGCGGCTACCAAAGCCGGAAACAGGCGTTGCGTATCGGTGTTTTCGAGTACCTGTGACAAAGAGACCGAAGTGCCAATGCACAGCTCATCATCACCGAGCACAATGTTGCCTAATGAAAGAGCCCGCAGATCAATCAGCAGGGACGGTGACAGGACCCTGTCCCGCATTCTCAGGATCAGGTCCGTCCCTCCTGCGATCACTCGTGCCTCGGCACCGCTTTCCTTCTTTAACTGCAAAGCGTCTGCAAGGCTCGTTGGAGCCGTGTACTTCGGGGCTATCATGTACGTTTAGTGCATTCTTTTGTCTCCCGTGTCAACCGGCCGTTTAGGCATTGTCCTGTTGCCTGCGGTACAGTGATTGCGATAGCAACACCAACTGATCACATCATGCACGGACGAAAAATTGATCGCGTACTGTTTTTCACGGCAATTATCGTCGTTATCGCCGCGTGTATCCCGCTCGGCGTTATGCCCGAGCGCGCCGGCCCTGCCATTGAAAAAATCTACAATTGGATAGCGTCGAACCTCGGCATCTTCTATCAGTGGTTCGGCATCGGCACGATATGTTACCTGCTTTGGCTCAGCCTCAGCCGCTATGGACGAATTCGGCTGGGAGGCGACGAGGAGAAGCCTGATTTTTCGACCTTTTCCTGGGCCGGAATGCTGTTTTGTGCGGGCACTGGCGCGTCACTCCTTGTCTGGGCCGGTGTCGAGTGGGCCTACTATATCGATGCGCCGCCATTCGGCGCCGTCCCCAGGTCCGCAGAAGGAATTGCCTGGGCGTCCGCCTACGGGCCATTTCACTGGGGTGTCACTGCCTGGTGTTTTTACGCATTGCCGACGATCGCGATTGCTTACCCTTTTTACGTAAAGAACGTTCCGCACCTTCGCGCCAGCACTGCTTTGCATTCGATACTCGGACCGTCAGGCGAAAACAGTCCGGTCGGGCGGGTTGTCGACCTGGCTATCATGATTGCACTGATCGGTGGCGCCGGCACGTCGCTTGGCGTCATAGCACCGACTATCGCCGCGACCGTTGCCGAGATATTGGGAGTACAGACGTCGTTCGCGTTACAGCTGATCGTCATGTTGTTCTGCATTGGCTTGTTTGCGCTCAGCGTCTATCTCGGCATCGAGAAGGGAATAAAGCGCCTGAGTGACCTGAACGTTTACCTGGCCCTGGGGCTAATGGCATTCATTCTCGTCGTTGGGCCGACCTTATTTATTCTGAAGGCCAGCACAGACACGATCGGGTTCATGTTCGGCAATTTCGTGCGCATGATGTCGTGGACCGATCCGGTCGGTCAGACTGGTTTTGTCGAGTCCTGGACTATTTTTTACTGGGCGTGGTGGATTGCGTTCGCCCCTGCAATCGGCATCTTTGTCACGCGCATATCCCGCGGCCGCACGATTCGTCAGGTCGTCGTCTCGATGATCTTCTTCGGCACACTCGGTTGCTGGGTTTTCTATTTCATTATGGGAAACTACTCTCTATCCCTCGAGTTAAACAACGTCATGTCGGTAACGGACAGCCTGGCGGAACACGGTATGTATGTTACCGTTGCCAACGTTATTGCCACCCTGCCTCTTGGCCCGTTGGCGCTCTCGTTGTTTGCGTTCGTTAGCATTATCTCCGTGGCAACCACTTACGATTCCGCCTCTTACACGCTGGCCTCGACCGCAACGTCCGAATTGAAAGAAGGTGAAAACCCCGCGCGCTGGAATCGGCTGGTCTGGGCCGGGGTACTTGGGATGTTGCCTATTTTCATGATGCTCGTCGGCGGGCTGCCGATCATTCGGTCGGGCGTGCTTATTGCCTCGCTGCCATTGCTTGTTGTCGGCGTAGCAATGGCGGTCGCGTTAGCGAAATCGCTCAGACAGCACTTCCCCTCGACTTCGGACGCCTAGTCTTTTTCCCTGGCCGCCTCGTCAAGAACCCAGTCAATAAAGGCCTGAACTTTGGGCACCGGTTTCACGCCGGCCGGCGTGACCAGGTAAATCGCGAGTCCCTTTGTCAGTTCTGACTTCATGGGGCGCACCAGCCGGCCCTGTGCTATTAAATCCATTGCCAGGCCGCTGTACCCCAGCGCCACTCCCTGGCCATCCAATGCAACCTGAATGACATTGTTGTAGCTGTCGAAACCCATCATCTTGATCGATTTCGGTACCTCAACTCCCTGCCCTTCTAGCCACCATGACCAGTCCTCGGACGCATGGACCGCTCCGTCGAGGTTCACGAGATTATGTTGTAGCAGATCGGCCGGCTCGTTTAAGGGAGCTGCGCGATCAAGGTATTCTGGCGAGCAGACCGGGTAAGCGTTGATGTCGAACAGCCGCACCGCCTCGAGACCCTTCCAGTGCCCATCCCCATAGCGAAACCCGACATCGATCCCATCGGCGACCAGGTCTTTCGGCGTATCAGAGACCGCCACATGAATTTCGATATTGGGGTGATTCGACCGGAACCGGGGGAGCCGTGGTGTCAACCAGAATGAGGCCGTCGCAATCGGGGACGTAACGTTGATCGTAAATGCCTGACCCGGCTGCCGGATCGCGCCTGTCACGTACGCAATATTTTCCAGGCTGTCACGAACAACCGGCTGAAACTTCTTGCCGGGCAGAGTCAGAGCCACCGCTCTGTGACCGCGGTCGAACAGTTTCACCCCGAGATACTCTTCCAATACACGAATCTGCCGGCTGACAGCTTCGCGGCTAATGCCGAGTTCTTTCGCGGCGCGCGTAAAGCTCAGGTGTCGCGCCGAAGCTTCGAATGCGACGAGGCTTCTGAGCGGCGGGAGTCTGGCGTCGAGACCTTGCATGAAGGAAGTGTTACGCGACTGTGATTTTTTTTCAATCACACTACGGTATTTTCCGCGTATCCCGAATTATTTTCGGGTAATCGCACTTAGCGCCTTATGAATGGCGACAAGACCTTCGTCGCGCTCGCTGTTGAGCGTCGCGTAGTCACGATCACCAGCCTCCCTGGCGCTGCCCTCGACCAGTTGTTCACGCAGCTCCTGCGTAAGCTCAGGCGCTTCCAGGCGCGACCATGGCAATTTCAGGGCCGGGCCGAACTGGTCGAGGCAGTAAGCCATGCCTCCTTCGCCGCCGCCAAGATGGTAGACAAGACATGGCCCCATCATCGCCCAGCGGGGCCCGGGGCCGTTGACGACGGCAAAGTCGATGTCCTCAACCGTCGCCTCACCGTTGCTGATCATGTGCAGTGCCTCGCGCCAGATCGCCTCTTGCAGACGGGTTGCGATGAAGCCAGGAATCTCTTTTTTCAGAATGAGTGGTGCCTTGCCCGCAACCTTGTAGAAGTCAGACAGCCACTGAACGGCGGCCGGGTCCGTGGCGGCTCCGCCGACGATCTCGACCAGTGGCAGCAGATACGGCGGATTGAACGGGTGGCCGACCACGGTTCGCTGCGGTGTTGAACAACGCGCTTGTATGTCGCTCATCGGCAAGCCGGATGTGCTCGAAGCGATAACCACGTTGGCAGGCACCAAGCGCCCGAGTTCCTCGTACAGCGCCTGTTTCAGTTGCATGTTTTCGGGTGCGCTTTCCTGTATGAATTGCGCGCCGGCGACAGCCTCGGTGAGGTCACTCGTGCAACGGAGATTCTCAAGTGAGGCACCTTCGGCCAGTCCAAGCGATTCCAGGCTGGACCAGGCAGTCTCGATCAGGGAACGTAGTGATGTTTCCTCGGCCGGTTCATGCACATACGCTGTGACGCTGTACGCCCTGGCCAGGAAACAGGCCGTCCAGCCTGCGCCGATCGGGCCGGCGCCAATACAGCAGATGCGGTTGACCTCGCCCGGATCAATACCCTGGAAAGATGCTGTCATGTCAGCTGCCCTTGAATTTTGCATCCCGTTTTTCGACGAAGGCGTTTACGCCTTCCTGAACATCGTCAGACTTCAGCATTTCTCGATAGACAGGCAGATCCGCAGTACGCATCGTTTCGAACGCCTCCTGGATCGTGTCCTTCTCGATCGCGCGCAGGAGTTCCTTGACGGACTGCAGGGCCAACGGCGCAACCTCAGCGAGTTGATTTGCCCACGCCATCGCCGTTTCCATGAGCTTGTCTTGCGGCACAACCTTGTTCACCAGCCCATAGCCTGCAGCGTCCTGTGCTGACATTTTTTGTCCCAGCAAATACATTTCCATCGCTTTGTTATAGGGGATGCGTCGATGCAGGCGCTGTATGGCGCCAGCATCGGGCACCATGCCTAAAGGCAATTCCGGCAAGGAAAATGTGACATGTTCCGCAGCGACTATCAGGTCGCAGGCCAACGCCAGTTCGAAACCGCCGCCGATAACAATGCCGTTCAGCGCCGCGATAACGGGTTTGTTCAGGTCCCAGAATTCGGTCAGGCCTGCGAATCCGCCGGGACCGTAATCATCGTCCCACCAGTTGTCCGTCGACATCTCACCGCTGCTCACCGCTTTGAGGTCCCACCCGGCGCAAAATATCTTCTCGCCACCGCCCGTCACGACGCCAACGGACAGTTCCGGATCGTCACGCAGCATGACGAAGGCCTCGCCGAGCCTGCGGCTGGTCTCAAGATCGATCGCATTGGCCTTGGGCCTGTCCAGTACCACGACCAGGACGCGGCCTTCACGTGTGACTTTGATGGGTTCCTGCATGACGATTGCCTCGTTAGGTAAGTATTTTCCCGACGGTCCGCGGCCCAATATACCGGTAACATCGTCATTATCGAACATCTTTCAATCCTGCCAATAAATGGCAACAATCTGCGCTCAGGATATTACGATGCCAGGAATTATCTGACGTGAGCCCATCTCCAAAGAATCTGCAGCGCCTTCTCTCTCCGCGAAGTGTCGCTTTCGTCGGCGGTGGCATCGCGGAGATGGCGATCAGGCGCAACCTGGAGCTGGGATATGACGGCGAGATATGGCCGGTTCATCCGAGCCGGCGCGAAATTCTGGGTTTCAAATGCTATGCGAGTGTTGACGATCTGCCGCAAACCCCGGACGCGGCATTCGTTGCCATCAAACGCGAACCGACGATCGACATCGTTCATAAACTATCCAACGCCGGTGCCGGCGGTTGTGTCTGCTATGCGGCCGGTTTCGCGGAGATGGGCGAAGAAGGCCGGGGGCTTCAGGATAAACTCATAAGTGCAGCTGGAGATATGCCGCTCGTCGGTCCGAATTGTTTCGGCTTCGTGAACTATCTTGATAAGTGCGCGCTCTGGCCGTACTTGTTTGGTGGAAAACCTCATGGCCGGGGCGCCGCGTTGATCTCGCAAAGTGGCAACATTGCGATGAACCTCACGATGAATGATCGCTCGGTCAACTTCACGCACGTGATAGGGGCTGGCAATCAGGCAGTGCTGGGACAGGCAGATTATGTCGATGCATTGCTGGAGGACGACCGCGTAGCGGCGATCGGCATGTACATCGAAGGTATCGATGACATCGAACACTTCAGCCGTTCCTGCCTGAAGGCGCTGCAGCGGGAGGTGCCGATCGTCGTCGTCAAGGTCGGCAAGACAGATGCCAGCGTTCGCCAATCGGGCAGTCATACCAGTTCCTTGACGGGTTCCGATGTACTCTTTGATGCGCTGTGCGATCGTCTGGGCATTATTCGTGTGGGCTCTTTCAACCGGCTGCTCGAAACCCTGAAAGTACTCGTGCTGGGCGAGCCGCTCGCTGGACGAAATATTTTCAGCCTGTCATGCTCGGGCGGCGAGGCGGCGCTCATCGCGGACGCGGCCGCCGATTTTGACGTTGATATGAGGCCCTTCTCCGATGCACAGGTGCAGGAACTGCACAGCATGTTTCCGAACTACGTCACCGTGTCGAACCCGTTCGATTACAACACCTCGATCTGGGGAGACGGGGCTGCGCTGGAGCGATGCTTCACGGTGTCCATGCGCGGTGACCATGATGCGGCTTTGCTGATTTACGACCATCCAACCGTCGATTCTCGCGAGGTTGAGGAATGGGTGGCGACACTCGACGCCTTTATTGCCGCACACAAGGCCACCGGTAAACCGGCTTTCGTCGTGTGTACGATCAGCGAATTGCTGCCGCAGGATATGCGCGATTGTCTCATCGCTGAGGGCGTCGTTCCGCTGCAGGGACTCGATGATGCGTTGTTCGCGTTGTCCAATGCGGCCAATTATCGCGAGTTCCTGGCGAATGGCGCGGGAGCAGCCGTCCTGCCAGATTTTTCAGCCGGTGAACTGGCGGCGGAATCAACAATCGGGTTTCTGGACGAGGCACAGAGCAAGAATCAGTTACGCGATTTTGGCCTGACCGTTCCAGAGGGCGACGTAGGAACTGCCGGTGAAGCTCGCGAGATTGCGGAACGCATCGGGTACCCGATCGTTGTCAAAGCGGCAGGCAAGGAGTTCCTGCACAAGTCAGAACTGGGTGCCGTGGTCCTGAATCTCAAGTCCGCCGACGAAGTCACACAGGCCACGGCAAGCATCTGCGAGTCTGTCGCTGCAAGCGGCGGCAAGGTGGAGCAATTCCTGGTCGAACGCATGGCTACCGGCGTAGTTGCGGAACTCATCATCGGCATCAAGCGCGATGATCAGTTCGGACCTGCTTTGGTCGTTGGTGCCGGCGGCGTTCTCGTCGAGCTGATTGGCGACAGCGTTAGCCTGTTATTGCCCACTGACCGGGCTGCCATCACCAAGGCGGTGGAGTCGCTGTCGGTCTATAGGCTTATTGAGGGCTTTCGGGGCAACGATGCAGGGGACATGAATGCTATCGTTGACGCCATCTTGTCAGTCGCTGCTTATGCAGACCGTCACCGGGGGCACCTTAAGGAACTCGACATAAACCCATTGCTGGTATTAGCGAAAGGACAGGGCGTTGTTGCAGCTGATGCGCTGATCAGCATGTCTTCCGAGGAGTAGAAGTGAATTTTCAACTAACTGATGAACAGACCATGCTGCTGGATTCCTTGCGGGCGTTTCTCGATGACGAGATCTACCCCTTTGAAGCCGAGGTAGACCACACCGGCGAGGTTACGATCGAGCGCGCCAACCAGATCAAAGAAAAAGCGATCGAGGTGGGATTCTACGCGGCCAATATGCCCGAGTCGGTTGGTGGCGGCGGGCTCGACTACACGACGATGGGCCTATTCGAGCGCGAACTCGGCAAAACCAGCTATGCTTTGGGCGCAAATGTCGCCCGGCCAACGGAGTTGTTACTCGCATCTGAAGGAGACCAGATCGACAAGTATCTCGCGCCATGCATTAGCGGTGAGAAACACGAGTCGTTCGCGCTCTCGGAGCCTGGCGCCGGATCCGACATCATGGCAATGACGACAAAAGCAGTTGCCGATGGTGATGACTACGTCATTAACGGCAGCAAGCACTTCATCAGCACGCCTTGCCTGCCTGACTTCGCAATTGTCTTCGCCGTTACAGGCGTTGACGAGACTCCGCGAGGCCCGCGCAAGCGGATCACTGCCTTTTTGGTCGATCGGGGCCAACCGGGCTTCGATATGGCACTCGGCCCGCGTTGCGTCAGTCAACGAGCCTACCGCACCTACCAGCTCAGCTTCGACAATTGCCGTGTCAACAAGGAACAGATCCTCGGCGAGGAAGGTAACGGCCTCGAACTCGCCAACAAGTGGCTGTTCATGGGGCGTGTCTGGGTCGGTGCGCAGAGCTGTGGAAAAATGGAGCGCCTGCTGGGCCTGGCAACTGAATGGGCAGCGACGCGGAAACAATTCGGCAAGGCGATCGGCAAGTTCCAGGGCACCTCGTTCAAGCTCGCCGATATGGCGACGGAGCTACAGGCTTCGGACTTGCTGGTTATGCACGCCTGCCAGAAAGCCGATCAGGGCATCATGACAGCCGACGATGCTGGCATGGCCAAACTGTTCGCGTCAGAGGCGCTCGGGCGCGCTGCTGATAACACGGTACAAATATATGGCGGCATGGGTCTGATGGAGGAGTTGCCGGTCGAGCGGTTGTGGCGGGATGCCAGGATCGAACGCATCTGGGATGGCACTTCCGAGATTCAGCGCCACATCATATCCCGGGGCCTGTTGCGCCCGTTCGAGAACTAAAAAGTACCTGGCTGGGAGATCACGGAAAGGAAGCGCACCGGCAATTCCACCAGTTCTTCGGGGCCATGCGGCGCATCCGAATCGAAAAACAGTGAGTCTCCGGCCGTCATCGTGTAGGTCGCGTTCAGGTGTCGATACACCATGCGTCCCTCAAGTATGTAGATGAACTCCACACCTGAATGCTGAAATATAGGGAATACCTCAGATTCTTTTTGCAGCGTAATCAGGTAGGGCTCAACCGACACATCGCTGTGCACGCTGTGGCCAAGCAGCTGATACTGATGCCCTGCCCGTGTGCCACGCCGATCAATCGCAAGACCATGGCCGGCCTTTACGAAAGTTGCGTCTCTTTGCTCTTCGAATTCGCGAAATAGCGCGGTGACTGGAACATTCAACGCGGTGGACAGAGACCGTAATGTCGCAAGGGACGGCGAGGTATTGCCGTTTTCGATCTTCGACATCATGCCGGCCGATAAACCGGTGCGTGTGCATACGTCCGTGATGGTGAGCCCGAGTTGCTTCCGGTAGCGCTTCACCTGCCGGCCAATGGCCATTTCCAGCACATTTTCCGTGGCCGGCGTGTGGGCAGGGTCCTTTTGCACAATATTCATGACAGGAAAATAACTTTAACAGCAGTTTACATCCGTGTACACTGCGAGATCGTATTTGCTGCGGCAAAACAGGACCACCCATGTGCGGCATCGTCGGCATTTATCTCAAGAATGAGGACCTGAATCCGGAACTCGGCGGGCTTCTCTCGGCCATGCTCATCGAGATGAGCGATCGCGGCCCGGACAGTGCCGGGGTTGCGCTTTATCGTGATCCCGTCCCGGATTCAAGCGGCAAACTGACGTTGCATGTGGCCGGCAGTTACGACTGGGATGCGCTGCAAACCGAGATGACGGCGCAGCTGAAGGCCGACGTCAAAATAGAAATTCATGCGAGCCACGCGGTGGTCATTGCCTCCACCGATGTAACGTCCGTACAGAACTGGCTCAAAACAGAGTATCCCGATCTGAATATCATGAGTGCCGGGTCCGCGATTGAGATTTACAAGGAAAAGGGATTGCCGAGCGAATTCGTCAGGCAGTTCAAACTGCATGAATTGAATGGCACCCATGCGCTGGGACATACACGAATGGCGACCGAGAGCGCCGTCACCACCGAACACTCGCACCCATTTTCGACCGGGATGGATTTGTGTCTCGTACACAACGGCTCACTGTCCAACCACAATCGGCTGCGGCAGCAATTGCGTAACGAAGGAGTGGATATCCAGACCGACAACGATAGCGAGGTTGCTGCCGGTTATCTGATGTGGCGTCTTCGCGAGGGGGACTCGCTGGAAGAGGCACTGGATCGTGCCCTAAAAGACCTGGATGGTTTTTATACATTTGCCATCGGCACCAAAAACGGTTTTGCCGTGCTGCGTGACCCCGTCGCCTGTAAGCCGGCGGTGATGGCCGAGACCGACGAATGGGTTGCAATGTCGTCCGAATTTCGGGCGATTGCGCAGTTGCCAGGCGCCGCGAATGCCACGATCTGGGAGCCATCGCCGGCGACCGTCTATACCTGGGGTCACTGATGACGGAGTTCGATCTGAACACCGACTCGGTCCGGGCGCTGAATCAGCATCTTCATGACTCGCCGTCAGGCAGCTTATCGGTCGTAAACCCCGGTGGCAGGCATTGCATTGCAAGTGGCATAGATGCCTCTGTTGCGGTATCGATTGACGGGCACGTCGGTTATTACTGCGCCGGCATGAACAAGAAAGCACAGGTCACCATCACCGGAAATGCGGGACCGGGTGTCGCCGAGAACATCATGTCGGGCTCTGTCCGCATAAAAGGCAGTGCATCACAATACGCCGGTGCCTCCGGACAGGGCGGCACATTAATTATCGAAGGAGATGCAAGCGCGCGCTGCGGCATTTCGATGAAGGGTGTCGATATCGTCGTCACAGGAAGTGTCGGTCACATGAGTGCATTCATGGGGCAGAAAGGCCGTCTGGTCATTTGCGGTGACGCCGGCGATTTTCTCGGCGATTCCCTCTATGAGGCACTCATATACGTTCGTGGCAGTGTCGGTGAACTGGGCGCCGACTGCGTTGAAAAGGAAATGACGGCCGACCATGTTCAGAGCCTGAAGGTCTTGTTGGCTTCAGTCGGTGTCGATGCGAGCGCGAAGGACTTTCGGCGCTACGGCTCCGCCCGAAAGCTCTACAATTTCAACATAGATCATGCCGATGACTATTGACGACAAATCGCTGCGCCCTTCGGCGACGTTTCCGCAGAATGTGCTCGATGAAATTCACCGTGCCGCGGATGAAGGCATCTACGAAATCCGGGGCTTTGGGGCCAAGCGCAGCCTGCCCACTTTCGACGATCTTGTTTTCCTCGGTGCGTCGATGTCACGATATCCGCTCGAGGGCTACCGCGAAAAATGTGCCACCGATGTCGTACTCGGCACCCGATTTGCGAAAAGACCCGTCGAACTGAAGATTCCTGTCACGATCGCCGGAATGAGTTTCGGTGCTCTTGGCGCGAACGCCAAAGAAGCCATCGGCCGAGCGGCGACCG
>Ga0255049_10000986_pt1 | contig 16402 bp, 13 predicted proteins | sample JV7_2_3_MG_FD_183615 | JGI IMG/M metagenome (GOLD analysis project Ga0255049, IMG submission 183615) | Seawater microbial communities from Jervis Inlet, British Columbia, Canada - JV7_2_3 | ecosystem: Environmental > Aquatic > Marine > Inlet | place: Canada: British Columbia | collected 2016-10-06
TCCGGTTCGATGAGGAGGATGTGGAAACGGAGTGATGGTTGAGCTATTGAGGCACCGCCAAACGAAAGGGGCGGTAACAGATAGGCTGTACCTTAGGCCACCGCGCCACATCCTTACTCTACCGGCCGATTATAATCGAGGAAAAACCAGTCGAATGAAATCAACCCTACAGGCTATTCCTATCTCCATCGTCATTCCGGAAAGCCCGGAGGGCTCATCCGGAATCCATTGAACAGGGCCTTCGCACAGTCATGGTATCTCGTCTCAGTAGCCAGGATTCGGTTTTGGCGCTTGACCAGTTATCAGTCGTACCCAGTCAATTCCATGTAACCCACGCCCGAGGGCCGGCCAACGCCGTCTTCGATTAAAACAACGCCTTCCCAATAGGCAAACCGGGTCGCCATCCATTGATTGTCGTAAAGCGGTTTTACGCGCCATTCTCGGTCGAGCCCCGGCAATTTTATGTTCCATTCGAGCGGTAACTTTATCTGCTGATTTTCACCGATAGCAATTGACCGTGTCGCGGTTGGCGCCATTTCAATCTGTTCGCCGCGCAAATGTATTTTTACACCATCCTTGCTGATCCAGCTACCGCTTAACCAGTTTTCATCGCCCTCGCTGCGCAGGCGATAAAGCATGAGTTTGTTACCATCGTCGAGGTGTAACGAAAACCAGTCCCAACCCGGTTGATTTTGCGCCAAAGCCTGTGAGCTCCACTCGCGGTCGAGCCAGGCTGAGCCCGATAAGGCGATATCTTTTCCATCAATTTGTACGCTTCCAGCGATATGTATACCCGGCTGACTGTAATAGTAACTGGCCTGTCCGAGTACCGATTTTTGACTATATCCGTGATCACCGTGCAACACCCAGTCGGCGGTGCTTTCAAGTTGCATATCGATTTGAATCTCATCGATGCTGAATTTAATTCGTGAGGGGAAAACATCATTGCCCTGCGAGCGCCAGCGCCAGTCATCTATCCAGGCATCGAAATAACCGTTGTTTGAAATACTGCGCACGCCCGCCTGCCCGATTCCACCCCGCGCAAACCGTTGTTCAAAGCGATGCCCTTCGGGTGTGCTGATCGCTGCATGCGCCATCCAGATTTGATTGCTGCCCCAACCCTCGGGTTTGGGTTGCGGATTCAACGCCTGGCGGAAAAGTGTCCACTGCAAACCCCAGTGACGACCCAGATCATCCCGCAAATTCGCGGTGATATACCACCACTCGATGCGAAAATCAGGGTGCGGTGCATGGTCTCGTGGAAACTCAAGTGACTTACCGCGGATTACCTCGGCGAATCCCTGCGCATCGCCGCGCAGCACTTGATAAGCCTCCTGTGGCCAGCCCTGATTCACCATCAGCATCAGTATAATGGCAGGGATTATGTACCTCACGTCAGCGCTCCGAGTCTGGCGAGTGCCTCGGGTAATCGACGCCGTAGCTGTATCATGGTTAGCAACAAGGTAAAAACCACCACCACGATTACCAGCATGCCCAGTTCCCAGGCGGGCGCCATTTGCCAGCGCATCGGCATGCTCCAGCCAAAACTGACGATATTCAGTTTGTGAATCAATATCCAGCTCAGCAGTGCACCGAGGGGTACCGCCAGTAGCCAGACGACGCCGACGAATATAAACAACGGGCAGGCCATCACCAGCAACTGTTCGCTGTAGCGCACACCGAGCGCGCGCCACTGCGCGAACTGCGGTAAACGTTCCTGCAAAATAGCCAACAGGGATGCTAATAACGCAATCGCGGCGACAAACAGGGTGAGGCCGTTCATCGCCGAGGTTATTGCAAAGGTACGGTCAAATATATTGACCGAAAGTTTTCTGATTTCTCCCTGCCTGATCCAGTCACCCGCCTGCGCACCCGATTTACGTAAATCGTCCTCGGCGAGCTGCAAGGGGTTGATTACTTCGTCAGAGGGTGGTTTTAACCACAGCGCAAAGCCGCGCGAATAGGCATGTTTCCAGCGTGCCGCGACTTCATCAAAGGGCAGATAAAACTGGAAATAGGGATTACCGTAGTCGTAGAAAAAGCCAACTACGTGGTATTCCTTCACACCGTCGTCAGTTTCAAGTTGCACGCTTTCGCCGATTTTTAAGCCGGCCAGGTAATGTGTTTGCTCGTTCGCGAGTATGGCGCCGGGCTGGGTTCGCCACATTGCCAGCGCGTCGTCAGGGCTGCCACCCTGCCATTGTGCGAGCGGAAAGTTCAGGCTATCCGGGGCGCGGGTATCAGCGCCTCGTATCAGTGTTGGGCGATCACGCCAGCGGGTTGAGACGCCGATACGGCTATGACTGTCGGCGAGCCATCCCGACGATTTACCGCTTTGCAACAAGTGCTGCGAATCGATGTTGGCGCCGCGCACATAAATATCGGCGCTTTGGCGAATTTCCAGCCAGCCGATAAACGCGCCGCGGAAGCTGTCGATCAGCGTGCCGACGCCGAGGTTGGCAGTCATCGCCAGCAGCAAGGCCATCATCGCGGTGCGAAATGCCGGCATTTGCGACCAGCCGTCGCTCACCAGCCAGCGGCCGATTAACGAGTTTGTGGGCAGGAAGCGCGCAATCAGGCGCAGGCTGCCAGCGAGTAATAACGGTAATGTCCAGGCCGCGGCAAATAACAATAAACCGAGTAATAGGAAGCCAGTGGTTGCGTTATCGATACGCGGGAATAGAAATACCGCGACCAGCATTAGTATCATGGCCCCCAGGGCTAGGGTATGTCGTGCCCGGCTTTCGCTATCGAGCGCGACACCAGTCGAGCTGGCCGCCAAAACATCGGTTTTAAGTTGTTGGTAAAGTGGCCAGGCCAGCGCCCAGGCCAGGCCAAACAGGGTGATTAACCAGGCCCTGATTACGCTGTCGAATTCCAGTTCGATAATGCCGGACAGGCTAGCGTCATATAGGCTGTGCAGGCTGGCGCTTAATCCCGGCAGCAAAAACTGCCCTAATTGAATCCCGAGCAGTAAACCGAGCGCGGTACCGATTACGCTCCACAGCAGCGTCTCGAGTAAAATGGCTACCGATAAAACTGGCACCCCGACCCCCATCAGCCTTAGGTTCAGAATGGTTTCGCGTCGATACCAGAGTGAAAAACGTACCGCGTTGAAGACGATAAACAAACCGACGGCGAAGGATAACAGACTCATCGCGGTGAGATGCGTATGCAGACTTTGGGTCAACTGTGCCAGGTCCAGGTGTTGCTGGTTCTCGACCAGCTGTAGATCATCGCCAAATGATGACTCCAGCCGGCGCAGTTTCGTGGGTGAGATTGCGCCAACCGCAAGGTAGCTGAAATGTGGTTCATTGGTCAGGGCAAATACCGCGCCGATATCCATCAGTATTTGTCGACCCTGCTGAGGGCGATTTTGAATCAGGGCCGGGGGTAATTTGCGTCCGTCGCGCAGTAGTAGCGAGTCACCCGCCTTGAGGTCGAGTTCGTCGGCGAGTTGTTGTGGCACCCAGCTTCGATAGGGCGGCTGAACGAATGCCAGCCACTCGGATGCCGAACTAGTGCCCGAGTCGCTACCATTGTTTTCAAAAAGATCGACCGGTAATGCAAACAGGTCGGTGGCAATAATGCTAATCGGCTGGCCCTGCCGCGTGCTGACCTCGGCCTCGACCACCGGATACACTTGTCGAAAACCGGCGCGTCGTAAATCAATGTAAGTCTGTTGCGCAATACCCTGTTGCGAGCGACTGCGAATCCAGTAGTTGGCCTGCGCACCGAGCATGGTGTTGGCCTGCGTGTAACTGGTCTGTGCATGGCGATTAATGATCTGCACAGACGACCATAAACCGACACCGGCACTTAATCCCACCAGCAAAAACAGGGCCTGCCAGGGATGGCGCCAATAATGGCTGAGTAAGGCTTTGACTACCCAGTAAAAACTAGGGAGCCTCTGATTAAGTCTGGGCGAATCAGATTGTGATGCAAAATGATCAAGATCAAGGCGTGGAACGCGAGAAATAGCAAGGCTATTGCTGAGTTTCGCAACGCAGAAATTGATTATTTTGGACACAAGATGTTCGTTCATGATTTGATCAGAGGCTCCCTAAGTTTGCGTAACATTGTCGATTTTGCTCAGGCGGCCGTTGTGCAGCAGCACCGAACGATCCATAAATGCCGCCATTTCGCGACTGTGGGTCACCATTAACAAACTGCTGCCCGCATTTTTTACCAGTTCACTGAACAGTGACATCACCTCAAGGCTCGATTTTTCATCGAGATTGCCGGTTGGCTCATCGGCCAGCACCAATGGCGGTTTATGCAGTAATGAGCGCGCTATCGCAACCCGTTGCTGCTGACCGCGCGATAATTGCTGTGGGTATTTTTTCAACTGCGATTGCAAACCGAGGCGTTCGATCAGCCTGCTTTCAAAGTCAGCATCCAGCCGGCCGCACAGCATCGCCTGAAATTGAATATTGTCGGTAATATTCAAGCTCGGGATTAAATGAAACTGCTGAAATACCAGGCTCACCCGCTGCCGCCGCATTTCCGACAGTTCTGAATCGCTCATACCAGCCAGTTTTTGACCCGCGACCTCGATATCGCCGCTATCCGGTTTGTCGAGCCCGGCAATCAAGTGCAGTAGCGTGCTTTTACCGCTGCCGCTTTCACCCAGCAGGGCGACCGAGCTTCCCCCGCCCATATCAAAATCGAGCTGGTCCAGTACGCGTAGACTACCCTCGTCCTGGGGATACGATTTTTTAAGATTTCGAATCGAAAGCATGGCGCGATCCTAGCCGCATTAAGTGCGGTAGGCAATTAGCGAGATTATTTGTTTTCAGATAAATTTGTGGGTGCCTGTAACAACTTGTAACTCTCGCAAAGGCGCAGAGCTCGCAAAAATTATTTAAGCAAATTAGTATACCCAACGATCAATATTACTGATTGGGCCTACAATATCCATTACAGGCTAACCTTTTTCATGCCTGCTGCCTGTCCTTTGCGCGCTTTGCGGCTTTGCGAGAGCATCAACAAGAAAGTAATTTTACGATACAATTAACCACCATAATCAATCAAAGCGGATACATAAAATGAATGTGCTAGTCGATGTTTGCGTCGTGCCGATGGGTGTCGGTGTTTCAGTCTCCAAATACGTGGTGGAATGCGAAAAGATTTTTGCCGCGGCGGGTTTGAACCACCAGATGCACTCCTACGGAACCAATGTCGAGGGCGACTGGGACGAGGTGATGGCAGCGATTAAAAAATGCCACGAAACGGTTCATGAGATGGGTGCGCCACGTATAGGCACTACGATTCGGCTGGGTACCCGTACCGACCGCGAGCAGAGTATGCAGGACAAGATAGATAGTGTGGAATCGAAGATGGGGTGAAGTCTCACGCGATTTTCGATCGAGGCAGGCTCAATCGATTCCTGCCTGTCGTAACCTGAGGTTCCCTGGTTTACATCTTGCTCACGATCAGGGCTGCATTGACACCACCAAACCCAAGTCCATTACATAACGCATGTTGAACCTTTCGCTTTATGGATTGATTAGGTAACAGGTTAAGATCGGTAAGATTTTGGTCCGGCTGTTCAAGGTTCAGCGTAGGTGGCAGTATGTCATTGCAAACCGCGAGTGTTGAAAAAATGCTTTCCACACCACCCGCGGCGCCCAATAAGTGCCCGGTAGCGGATTTGGTAGAGGAGATTGGTATATCGGCAAGATGATCTGAGAAAACATTCCTTAATGCCGCCACTTCGGCCTGATCACCTACGGGAGTAGAAGTGGCATGGGCGTTGATGTAGCTGATTTCCTCCGGTGCAAGCTCAGCCCCTGAAAGTGCCGCTTTAATTGCCGCCGCTCCGCCTGATCCATCCTCGGGACCGGAGGTAATATGGTAGGCGTCCGCGCTTGTCCCGTATCCACTTAATGTCGCAAGCGGGGTTGCCCCGCGTTGACGTGCATGCTCCAGCGTTTCAATCACAAGCAGCCCCGCTCCTTCTCCCATAATGAAGCCATCTCGATCCTGGTCGAACGGCCGAGAGGCCTTTTTTGGATCCTCATTGCGGGTAGAGAGTGCGCGCAAAGCGTGAAAGCTGGCCAGTGCGAGGGGGTCCACACAAGCCTCGGTTCCGCCAACAAGCGCTACCTGTGCTTCACCATTGTGGATCATCCGCATTCCATCCCCAATTGCCTGGATTCCGGCGGCACATGCGGTGACAGGGCAGCCAATCGGGCCCTTGAACCCATAACGAATCGATAGATTTCCAGCGGCCAGGTTTGCCAGGAAAGCCGGTGCTACAAACGGAGACAGCCGCTTGTAACCTTTCGTAGTGAGTGTCTTTTGTGCGTCCGTGATTGTCGGAAATCCACCGATGCCAGTGCCGACTATTGTAGCTGTCGCCATTTGATCAGCTTCAGTGCTGGGAAACCAGTTTGCCTGGGACAGTGCTTCTTCGGCTGCCGCAAGCGCATACAGTGTGAAGAGGTCTATTTTTCTCCGCTCCTTACGGGAGACAACTGCCTCATGATTGAGACCGGCCACCGGGTCTTGCAGGTGGTCTGGGACGAGGCCTGCAATCTGGATTGGAAAATCATCGACATTAAACCGGTTGATGACAACTATGCCACTTTCCCCACTGGTTAATCGATCCCACACATTGCCAGCACCGCAACCCAACGGGCTCACAATACCCATGCCGGTGATAACAATTTTTGATCTCATAATTGGCTCTATTGAAACTCTTAATTTAGAACCACACTAATCTCATGTAATATATGATCAAGATAATTTTTTGGAACTGTGCGAGAAGTCGGTATTCGAAACTGGAGTCTAAAATGCCCTATACACCTGAACACAAATCTAAATCCAAGGAACGGATTTTGCTTTCGGCAACAGAACTTTTTTGCCGTTTTGGCTTTGATAAAGTGTCAATCAATCAAGTCATGAAACTGGCGAGGATGACCCATGGCGCTTTTTATGCCCATTTCGAGTCAAAAGAGGCCTTGTATAAGGCTTCTTTCCTCCAGACTCTAAAAAGTTGTAGTACCAGGCGACTCGTTAAAGGGCCATTTACGGTTAATCACCTGACGCAACTGGTTAGCAATTTGCTTAATTTACGTACCTTTTCTGAACAGGCCCGGCCCTCACCCGAAAATATTCTGTTTAATGAAATCAGTAGCGATAGTATCGAAATTAGAAACCTGTATGAGAAATCCTACCTGAGTATCTTAAAACTAATGGAAAGGCGTATTAAAGCTTTGAGCAAACTCAAAAAGGTTCCTTTCGTTGCCAACCAGGCAACCATTACCGAAAAGTCTCGTGCCATTCTGGCGGCCTTAGTCGGCGCTGTTGCCATTGCCAAAAGCATTCGAAGTGACCAGGAGATACGTAAGGTTCTAAGCGCTGCGCAAAACCAGATCTTAACGATACTGGGTGTTTCCGAGCTTACGCAGGCTTAAAATTAGGCCCCATTCGCTCTGGCGGTATTCGCATTGAGCGAACGGATCGGGTCCAGGTTTATTAATTGAACTCGATTTTTTAAATATGCGGGATAAGACGGGTAGTGCGAAATCGAAGACGGAATTAAAGAGTAATGACACAGTCTATACACTTGAAGGTCAGGGAATGCCCTGGGGAGTTGAATAGGAGAGTGAACTTACTCGCGGTGATAATGTTGTTGGCGGTGTCTTTCGGGGCCGGAGCTGACGTCCATTATTTTTCTTTGAAGAAGGTTTTCCCAGGCGGTAAGTGTTCGCCCGTGATTCCCAATTTCGAGTTGATGCGGGCCGGCTTCGCCGACGGTGAAATCACGCAATACAAGATTAACGATTCCGAGGGAGAGGTGGTCGAGGTCATCACCTCCTTCATCAACAAGGAGCGTGATCAATGGGCGCTGGTCGGATCAAAAACTGAAACGAAGGTAATATTCTGCCTGTACGCGTCGGGCATTGGCCACGGCTCGGTCAAAAGTATGGCGACTAAATCGGAGTAGTTTTAGTGAGGTTTTGCTAGCCCGGGTTTTTGACTTGTATTGAAATCTGATCCTGTATCCGATTCCTTAATTTATTCTCTCGATCAGATTAATCGCCATACTGCACGCACGACCAATGGTAATATGTGCCTAAACCGTGTATATAATTCTACTATGTCAGGACGAAGAATATTTTTTCGCGAGTGATGCGGATGTGTGTTCCACAATAATATCTCACAATAGTGATAAGGGGGAAGAATGAGCAAGACTGCAGAGTATCTCGAGCGATTCATGAATGGCGTTATAAAACGCAACCCGGGGGAACTTGAATTCCACCAGGCCGTCTCCGAGGTGGCAGGTACTATATTCCCTTATATTGCGGATAAACCGATCTACCATAAAATGCAGATTCTGGAACGCATGGTAGAACCCGACCGGGTCATCATGTTCCGTGTGCCCTGGACCGATGACAAGGGCAATATTCGTAATCAGCGCGGCTACCGGGTGCAATTTAACAACTCGATTGGTCCCTATAAAGGCGGTCTGCGTTTCCACCCTTCGGTCAATTTGAGCGTGCTCAAGTTTCTTGGTTTCGAGCAAACTTTCAAGAATAGTCTCACTGGCCTGCCGATGGGCGGTGCCAAGGGCGGGGCCGATTTCAATCCCAAGGGTAAAAGTGACAACGAGGTCATGCGTTTTTGCCAATCCTTCATGACTGAACTGCACCGCCACATTGGCGAGGATACCGATGTGCCTGCTGGCGATATCGGTGTCGGTGCGCGGGAGATTGGATTTCTGTTCGGCCAGTACAAACGAATTGAAAACAAATTTGTTGGTGTGCTAACGGGTAAAGGTATGGAATTTGGTGGCAGCAAGATCCGCACTGAAGCGACTGGCTACGGGACCGTGTACTTCATGGAAAATATGCTCGCGCGAAAAGGTGACAGCTTCGACGGTAAGACGGTGTCTATTTCGGGTTCAGGAAATGTTGCCAGTTATGCTGTTGCAAAAGTGAATCACCTTGGCGGCAAGGTGGTCACGCTGTCGGATTCTTCCGGATTTGTGCATGACCCGGAAGGCATCGATTCTGAAAAGCTAGCCTATCTGATTGATCTTAAACAGGTGCGTCGTGGGCGAATTAAGGAATTCGCAGACGAGTTCAACTCAGCCAGTTTTCACGAAGGCAGGCCCTGGGTTACTCCATGTGACATAGCCCTCCCCTGCGCGACCCAAAATGAAATCAATGAAGAGGAAGCCAGGATTTTAGTAAAGAATGGCTGTATCGGGGTTTCAGAGGGGGCCAACATGCCAACTGAACTCGCCGGCATCGATGTATTTCAAAAAGCGAAAATATTGTACGCACCCAGCAAGGCCGCCAATGCCGGGGGTGTGGCCGTTTCTGGGCTGGAGATGAGCCAGAATAGTGCTCGCATCGCGTGGAAAGAAGAGGAGCTGGAAAAATTACTTAAAGATACAATGCTGAACATTCACGACAGTTGTGTCGAATACGGCGAAAAGGGCGGTCACGTCGACTACCTCGCCGGTGCAAACATTGCTGGATTTGTTAAAGTTGCCGATGCAATGCTCTCCTTTGGCCACACCTAGTGGAACGATCAATGCCAAACGAAACTGGGGTCAGCGTACAGATTTCTCTAGTATTAGTAACAACTGTGTGCTGACCCGAATATCAGCAACAGGTTTAGGAAAAATTCAGCATGTTTGATACCGCCACCAGGAAATTAAGCAGATTAAAGAACAAGTTTTTTTCAGGTATCTTCTATCTTGTCGGCATACTGCTAGTGTTGACTTGTGCGGGTATCATTTGTTATCAATCATTTATTTATCTTTACCAGGGTGGATGGGTTTCGTTACCGCTACGAAGTCTTTTAAAATATACCCCGTATCAATTTTATTCGTGGGTGCTTGATCCAACCGCATGGTTAGGACTTCACAAGGTTGTCTATTGGACTTTAAACATACCTTTGTCATTTTCATGCTTTTTCATAGGCTACTTGTTTATAAAAATTTCAGACTTTATGGCGCTCTTCTCCGACGACTGATCGATAAAGAATAAAATGCATCGAAAAGTATTCCTTATTATTACACTGCCTGGGCTACTGACAGGATCAATCGTAATGCCGGCATTCGGACAGTAGCTTACATCGACCCCTAAGGACGAGACGACCGGGCGCAGGCTCCTGCTTAAAACTCGTCTTTTTCTGGTAGAAAGCCACCCGCCTGCATATTCCACAGGTGCGCATAATGACCATTTCTTTGTAATAACTGTTGGTGACTGCCGTCTTCGATAATCCTGCCCTGATCAAACACCAGGATACGGTTCATGTGCGATATCGTCGACAGGCGGTGCGCGACTACAACTACAGTTCTGCCCTTCATCAGGGTATCCAGGCCCTGCTGGATTTTTTTCTCAGTCACCGAATCCAGCGAAGAAGTGGCTTCGTCAAGAATCAGTATCGGCGAATCTTTCAGGATCGCGCGTGCAATCGCGATACGCTGTCTTTGGCCACCGGAAAGCTTCACCCCGCGTTCTCCCACCAGCGACTCGTATTTCATTTCCGTTTGCAGGATAAATTCATGCGCATGCGCTTTTTTCGCTGCCTCGATAACCTCATCATCGCTGGCATCCAGGCGCCCATAACGAATATTCTCCATCAACGAGCGGTGAAACAACTGCGGGTCCTGCGGGATCATCGACACGTTTTCGCGCAGGCTATCCTGGGTTACGTTAAGGATATTTTGCCCATCGATGTTGATCGCACCGCCCTGGAGTTCGAACAGGCGCAGAATCAGATTCACGAAGGTGGATTTTCCGGAGCCGGAAAAGCCGACTAGTCCGACCTGTTGTTTTGGCTCGATAGTGACATCCAGATGCTCGAAAACCTGCAACCCCTCGTGATAGACAAAGGTTACATCGTTAAAGGTTATTTCACCTCGATCGACTTTCAACACAGGCGCATCGGGCTTATCGACTATCTCATGCGGTTGAATGAATATCGAAACCCCGTCGCTGATATTACCGATGTATTCAAAAAACTCCAGAAAGCTCCTGCTCAAACCTCTTGCTGCTTCGATCAGCAGAATTGCCAAACCCGCGACCATGGAAAACTCGCCCACGGTCAAGTCACCCTCAGACCAGATCTTCAGCGCATAACCCACTATGCCGATCATTAACACCATCGCCGCCGTGAACTGAAACCAGCGCAGTTTTTCCATGTACCAATAAGTACGCAGCGCATGGTCAACTTCATGGTTTAGATAATCGGTCAGATAATCTTCTTCATACTGCCGGCGCGCGAACATTTTTGCATTCATCACATTGGTTACCGAATCTACTATCTTGCCGGTGACCAGTGAGCGCGCGGCAGCGAAATCCTGAGCATACTCCCGACAGCGTTTGGCGAGCAAATAAGACACATAGATATAAACCCCCAGCCACAGGCTTAACACCAGGGCCAGATCGCCATTGGCGTTGAACAGAATGACCAATGCCACCACCGATTTGATGATCAATGGATAAAAATCGAAAGTAATCGTCCACAGTGCATGCATGCTGCTCATCGACACCTCTGCGATGCGGCTCGCCAGTGACCCTGCAAAATGTGAAATGAAATAACGATGCGAATGATGCTGCAGATAACTAAACAGTGATTTACGAATTTCACGGCGCAAATATGGCCCGGTCATCACCAGCATTGCACCACTGGCCCGGCTGAACAGAACAATCCCGAGATTCAGCGAGGCAAAAAGTATTAAAGCGTTAGTAGAGGTGGCAAAGATATCCGCGCCCATCTGTTTCGCCAGCGTCACTGCATCGATAATCTCCTTCACCGCATAAGGCAACAGAATCGTGCAAGCCGCCTGCGCCGCTTCAAACACAAAGATCGCCGCCAACGTATGACGCGATTTAAGATAAAAATATAGCGCAAAGCGCCAGGGTGAACGGGAAAGAGGCGGTGCGTTTTCAGCAATTGTTAACGTCGTATCCACAGGACAAGTGTAACGGCATCAAGGGATTTAGGGGAGGCTAAATTAGGAATGGATGGTATATATTTATGGCCAGGACTGGTTATTAATATCGGTGCCTAATTAAAACAGAATTATCTAATAAGCGTATTTTCTCTGACCTCTTCTAACTCGTATTCCAGTTTTTTAATTTCATTACGAAAAAAATTTAGCCTTTCAGGTTGGGTATCTGTAAGTTCAATATCTTCTAGTAATTGGGTCATTTTTTTGATGGCCTTAATTATCATTATTTCTTCGACAGATAAGTCAAAGTTTCTCAGGTTCCCACGCTTCTTTGCAGAATTACTGTCTGATTTTGATTCATTCATTTCCCACTACCATCATTAAAGTTACTAGAAGATGTTTCTTGAATTAGCTGTCCGTTAGTAGTTTATAGCTAAATTATTGATAAATTTTTGAGAAAACGACAAATTTACTGGTAGCAAAAAACATGGTCGGTGTGAAAAATAGATAAATGTGGATGTCTGGAGCATACCGATCTCGCAAAAAAGTGCCTACCTTTGGTGCGTTATACATCTGCCCTAAACCCACGGAGTCCGGTTTAATTCAATCTAGCTAAAGACTGTGTTTGCCGAGTTCTTTTTTCAGTGCCTGCTCGATATCCTCGCTGAAACAGGCAAAAATAACGGTGTTTAGATATTCACAATGGTGAAGACTTTCCATGCTGTTACGAACGGCTATCGCGCAGGCTAAATCAATAGGATAACCATAGACACCACAGGAGATCGCCGGAAAAGCGATGCTGTTGAGAGCATACTGCTCGGCCAGATTAATGCTTTGACGATAACAGGAAGCGAGTAATTCGGCTTCGTTGTTTTCTCCCCCACTCCAGACCGGACCGACCGCGTGAATCACGTGTTTTGCCGGTAATCGATAAGCCGCGGTTATTTTCGCCTGCCCGGTTTCGCATCCGTTTAAGGTTTCACACTCGGTTAATAATTCCGGACCCGCCGCGCGGTGAATCGCGCCGTTGACACCGCTGCCGTTGAGCAAACTGTTATTTGCGGCATTGACGATTGCATCTACTTTGAGGGTGGTGATATCGACTTTGCAAATTTCAATGTTGGCCATCGACCCGGCTCCAGCCTGTAGGGCCGAATTTATTCGGCCAATAATGATTGGAGGCATGGAAGTTATCCTGAGTCACGATGCATTGCACGGAGGGAATTATTTTCTGTACCACCGGGTTAATTATATCATCACGGTTGATTTTTTGGCCGAATGAATTCGGTCCTACGGGTGATGAAATCAACCTGGTTTGCTTCAATATTTGGTATCTGCCGGCTTCCAGAATTCTATTAATGATCGTTCCAGAGTATCGAGGTCAGGGCAATGACTGGTCTGCCAGTGCGGGGGGAAGTGCTGGCGGTAGTCGGCACGCTGGAAGCGTTGGTCTAACAGTATGACTACACCGTAATCGGTGTCGCTGCGAATCACTCGCCCGGCGCTTTGTTGTACTCGCGTCAGGCCCGGGAAGCGATAGGCAAAATCGAAACCGTTTAATTGCATGGCGTCAAAGTCTTGCTGGATTAACTGTTGCTCGGTGTTCGCCTGCGGCATGCCGACGCCGACGATAATCGTGCCGATTAATGCCGATCCGACGTAATCGATGCCCTCGGCAAAAATGCCACCCATGATGGCGAAGCCCAGCGTGTTATTGCGCTCGAAGTAATGGCTTAGAAATTCGGCGCGCTGTTGATCATTCGCGGCTCGCATTTGCACCATCGTATCAATTTCAGCATAGTGCGCTGCAAAGTGGTCGTGTACTTTTTGCATGAAAGCGTAAGACGAAAAAAACACCAGGTAATTACCGGGCTTTGCCGCGTAACATCGCTCGATCGTGGTACAGATTTGGGCGATGTAACTATCTCGCTGACGATAACGTGTATCAACGTAACTGCAAATATTGACCTGAAGGTTGTCTGGCGGAAAGCTCGATTCAAGTTTCAGTGACTGGGTTTTTTCGATTAGTCCGAGTGCCTGGTGAAAATAGCCCGCAGGTGACAGGGTTGCCGAAAATCCACAGACGGCATGGAACAATGGATAAATTTTTTGCAGGTATTCGAATGCGTTTAAACACAGGAGTCGTATTTCGCGTTGATGTACCGGTCGCGTGGCGATGGTCCGGTGGTGGTCAGCGTATAGATTGGCGATGCATTGAAAGCGAAACAGGGCCTTGGCAAAATCCAGCGTTTGCGCAGAGATACGTTTATTGCCGAACAGATCGAGCCCAAGTTTTTCGCTAAATCGGTTTATCGCCCGGGTCAACGCCGCCGGCACCTCGTTGCTGATGGTTTCTGCCTTGGTCTGTTGCCGCGTGGCGAGGTCGAGCGCTTTTCCAATACTACTGATTGCACGCGACACGGCCGCGCTATTATCGCATTTGGCGGCGAGTTTGATCTGGCTTCGACTAATGCTGGCCGAATACATTTGCCTGGCTCGATCAACCAGGTTGTGCATTTCATCGATTAACAGTAGCTTGCGTTTTCGGTCGGTCCTGAAATAACTCAATTGCACCAGTGGGTCGAAAATGTAATTAAGGTCGCAAACGACGATGTCGATCCAGGGCAGCATTTGCAATGAAAGCTCGAACGGGCATAAGCTGTGCTCGTCGGCGATGGCTTTGATCGTTTCACTGGAAAGTTTGCCTTGCCGAAACAGGGCTTCTCTTGCGGCAGGTAGTCTGTCATAAAACCCCAGCGTACGACGGCATTTTCCGTTTTCATCGATTTCAGTCTCGTCGTGCAGACAGGCACAAGCTTTGGCTTTCGCCTGTACGATCAGGTAGCTCGCCTGCAAACCCGTGTCGATCATCGCCCCGATGGCTTTTAGTGCCTCGTTCTGCCCCGAAGTCTTGGCCGACAGGTAGATAATCTGGTCGGCGATATCCTCACCGATTGCCTTCACCGAAGGGAATAGCGTGCTGATGGTTTTTCCCGATCCGGTCGGTGCTTCGGCTAGCAGGCTAATGTTTTGTTTGATACTGCGATAAACCGACGCCGCGAATCGGTGCTGTTGCGCGCGGAAATTCTCAAATGGAAATGCCAGTGCATTAGCACTGTTGACCAGCCTGTCGTGATGCTGAGATACCAGATGATACCAGTCGATATAGCGCCGCAATACTTCCTCTAAAAAAGTTTCTAATTCTGCCCGCTGAAAATTTCGCGTCTGGCGATGTTCCTGTTGGTTGAACAGGTTAACGTAATTCAAACTAACCGCGATTGCATCAAGCTGGTGTTCCAGCGCATAAGCGACCGCGTAGCACTTAACCTGTGCCCAATGCGGTTCGTCGTAGTCATTAGTAAAATCACTCATGAAACTGTAAACGGTTTTGATTTCCTCGACCCGGGGTGGGGTTTCATCGGCGAATAACAAATCCACGCGACCCCCGAGTTCGATGTCGTATTCATCGATAGTGATTTCGAGCTTTACCACCTGTTCGGCAGACGCCGCATTGCGGTATCGCTTTTGAATTTTCTGGTGGGTCTGGATGCCTTCCAGTGCGCTCGGGGAAGGTCCGCCGTCGTATCCCAGGTCGCCGCTTCGGCAGGCAAATTCGACCAGTTGGCGAATACCGAGTTTGATTGGTTTATTCATGCTTCTTCAGCCCAGCTAACTCGAGCGATGTTATGCGGGATATCCTGCTCGAAAAAGTATTGCATCCAGCGTTGCTGGTTTTTTTGCAGGCTGTCACCCGGGCCTTTGACTTCGACGAGCTGGTAACCACCGGCAGCGGGAAACAACACCAGGTCGGGAAACCCCGCGCGGTTATTGCGTAGGTCGAGCAGGATGCGGTCGAATATTTTCATCCAGTGTCTGAAGGGAATGCGCTGCAATGCAAGTTCGAGTGTTTCGAGGTTAAGCGCCTGCCAGTTGACCAGCGGGTTCATGCGTCCGAACTTTTCTTGCCAACAGATAGATGCCTGGCGCCATATGTCTTCGGTATTGGTAATTCGTGACCAGATCCGGGTAAATAAATCTGCTCTTTTGGATTGAAAATCCTGTGCGTAAAAATCGGCTGGACGATGCTGAAAAGGGTTATAAAAAGCACCGGCAACCGGTGCAAAAACTGCATCCCAGATAAGTAGCCCCAACACGCCGTTGAACAGCGAGTTCTCAATATAATAACATTGATTGTCCTTATCTTGAGCCAGGTAATAATCAACCACTGCCTGTTCCACGCTGTCCTGGCGGATTAACTCCAGGTCAAATAATTCGGGTTTGTGGTTTGAGTCCGGTGATGCGAATGCCGGTCGATGCTGAATTTTGTATTGCCGAACCAGACGCCTGCCAAATGCGCTGGCAAACTGTAATTCTTCTTCACTGCTGGGTTCTTCGATGATGTTCTGGCAATGTTCAATCGCATCTTCGATTTTTTCCTGTCGGTGCAAAATACGCGTGATGCGCTCACGGTTCGGGGGCAGG
>Ga0255049_10000991_pt1 | contig 16352 bp, 11 predicted proteins | sample JV7_2_3_MG_FD_183615 | JGI IMG/M metagenome (GOLD analysis project Ga0255049, IMG submission 183615) | Seawater microbial communities from Jervis Inlet, British Columbia, Canada - JV7_2_3 | ecosystem: Environmental > Aquatic > Marine > Inlet | place: Canada: British Columbia | collected 2016-10-06
CCACAGTTCTGTTGGTGCCCCATCGGGTGCCCATTTCACCCCAGTGAAGTACATATTTTTCAACCGCTGGCGACAATTGCATGACATTTCCAGTGTTTCAGTCATGACAGAATCTAATGAAATTACGGTGCGTTGGCAAGAACGACGACGCGCTGCGGTGCGGGGTGGCCCTCGATAGTCCTCGACGGGTCATCGGGATCCAGCGCTTCTGCGAGTGACTCAAACGACATCCATTCTGTCTTGCGCTGCTCGTCGACCGTGGTTGCCGATTGAGCAACGATATCGATGTCCTTGAACCCGCTACGTCGCAGCCATGTTGCAAGTTCGCTGATGGTCGGCAGCAGCCAGACGTTGCGCATGCGGGCATAGCGATCGCTCGGCGTAAAGGCGAAGGACTCCGCGCCGGGAACGAAAATTGTTTCAAGTACGAGTTGGCCAGCCGGGCGCAGCAGGCCCCGCAGTTGCCGCAAGTGATCAAGCGGCGAGCGCTGGTGGTAAAGCACACCCATTGAGAAACAGGTATCGAAAGCCGGGTTGTTCTGCGGTAGTTCGTCCGAGCGCAGTGGCAGCACGAAGACATTCTTCGCCGGCTGAAAATGATTTACGGCCAGGAATTGCATGACGTACAACAGCGTCGGATCGACGCCGATGACGGACCGGGCTCCAGCCGCATTCATTTGCAACGCGTAATAGCCGTTACCGCAACCAATATCCAGCACGTTGCGATCATCAAGTGGCGCGATGGCATCCTTGAGCCGGCCCCACTTGAGGTCGCTGCGCCATTCGCTGTCGATACTGATGCCGGCAACTTCAAACGGACCCTTGCGCCACGGTGCCAAACACAGCAACAAGTCGCGAATTTCCTGAGTCTGGTCGCGGCCGAGTGCCTGCAGTTGCTCAATAGTCTGCCGCCAGCGCGGAAAATCGCCGTGTGCCGTATCGCTGAGCCGAGAACGGACCATTGTTTCTGTCGCGGCACGCCACTTGTCCAGACCAATGTTTGCGAGGCAGCGCCACAATGCATCGTAATCCAGCATGGCTATTTAATTGCGACGATAGAGACGAAATTGAAGTAGCGCAGCCATACTGCGCTGTGCGCGAAGCCGGCGGCAGCCAGTCGATTGCGGTGCACCGCAACCGATTCAGGAATCAAAACGTTTTCCAGGGCCGCTCGTTTGCGGCTGATTTCCAGCTGACTGTAGTCATTGCGGCGCTTGTGCTCGTGGTGCAGGTCGACCAGCAGATCCTCCATGTACGGATCCTCGTCGACAACTTTCTCTGACAGCAGGAACAGGCCGCCGGGCAGCAAGCCATCAAATATTCGCGCGACGATCGCATTACGTGCGTCGACGTCAAGAAACTGCAGCGTGTAGTTCATTACCACCAGCGACGCATTCCTGATGTCGGTGTCCTGGATGTCGGCCTGGCGGACCTCAACCGGCGTCGCGTGCTCGCCGGCGCCGGTCGCGACGATTTCGCGGCAGCGCTCGACCATCGCCGGCGCGTTGTCGACGGCGACTATGCTACAGCCCGGTGATCGTATGCCGTCCCGCAGGGCTACAGTCGCGGCACCCAGCGAGCAACCGAGGTCATAGCAAACCGACCCCTCCGTGACATAGCGGGCGGCCAGCGATCCAATTGCTTCGATAGATGCGGCGTAGCCCGGAATCGAGCGCTGCAACATATCCGGAAACACATCCGCCACTGCCTGGTTGAAGCGAAACGGATTATCGCCGTCCTGGGACGCCGCGTAGATCTTGTCTTTGTTCATAGTCGTCGAGCCGGTGGATGTGGGACAATCGCGCCCCGTATGCTACGCGAACTTCATCAGGAACTTGGCATTCAGGCCGACTATGGCCGGGAAACAGGATTGCCTGCCTTTGACGAAGCCAGTGACCTGGTTGAGGTCGGGCCGAATCTCGTTGGGCGGATGCAACGACTGACGCCAGATGCTGCCAGGCGGTGGGCCGAAATGGTCATGGCCGCCGTAGCTGATGAAATTACGCTGATGATTGTCTCGGGTTTTCGCAGCTTCGACTATCAGGCAACCCTGATTCGCAACAAAATCGATGCGGGGAAAGCGATTGCAGACATCCTGGAAGTCAATGCTGCTCCTGGATTCAGCGAACATCACACGGGCAAGGCAGTCGATATCGCCACCCCTGGTTCGCGTCCGCTGACCGAGGAATTCGAGAATACGGAGGCTTTTCGCTGGCTGCAGGACGAGGCGGCCCGGTTTGGCTTCTCGATGACTTACCCACGGGACAATCCCTGGGGAATCATTTATGAGCCCTGGCACTGGTCCTGTGGGGGCGGCCTGTAGGAGGGCCTTCAGGCCCGATAGGCCGCCAAGAAAAAATCAGTGACTTAGCTGTTGACACTCAGGCAGGACGATTAGACAATAGCCGGCTTGTGTCCGCGGAGGGGTACTCAAGCGGTCAACGAGGGCAGACTGTAAATCTGCTGGCTATGCCTACGTAGGTTCGAATCCTACCCCCTCCACCAGACTTTATAGTTCGGCGGAGAATAGGCCGAGAACGAGTATAGCAGTATTGGCATTCTCGTTGTTTCGACCGATTGGGTACGAGAAGAAAAGGCCGCGAGACACAAGAAGGTAGGTTCACACAGAGAGTTTTTAGAATCCGGACGGTTTGACGAAAAGAGACTGTCAGGATTTTTGTACGCCAGAAAAAGGTGATCGAAAGATTAAAGGCGGGTGTAGTTCAACGGTAGAACCTCAGCCTTCCAAGCTGATGATGTGGGTTCGATTCCCATCACCCGCTCCACTTAAAAGGTAGAGGGTCTGCTGGAACGAAGCCCACATAGCTCAGGGGCAGAGCACTTCCTTGGTAAGGAAGAGGTCCCCGGTTCAAATCCGGGTGTGGGCTCCAGGCACTGAATTAGATTGACCAAAGTATCGTAGGAGCGGCTTTAGCCGCGATATAAGAAAATATCGTAGGAGCGGCTTTAGCCGCGAATAACCAACCCGGGAAAGGGAATATGTCCAAGCAGAAATTTGAAAGAACAAAACCGCATGTAAACGTTGGCACGATTGGTCACGTAGACCATGGCAAGACGACGCTGACAGCGGCGCTGACGAAGGTTATGGCCGAGAAGCATGGTGGTGAAGTGTCGGCCTACGACCAGATCGACAATGCCCCTGAAGAGCGCGAGCGCGGCATAACGATCGCGACGGCGCACGTAGAGTATGAGAGTGACAACCGTCACTACGCTCACGTTGACTGCCCGGGACACGCGGACTACGTGAAGAACATGATCACGGGTGCAGCACAGATGGACGGCGCGATCCTGGTGGTTAGTGCTGCGGATGGCCCGATGCCACAGACGCGTGAGCACATCCTGCTGGCTCGCCAGGTAGGCGTGCCGTACATCGTGGTGTACATGAACAAGGCCGACCAGGTTGACGATGACGAGTTGCTGGAGCTGGTCGAGATGGAAGTGCGAGATCTTCTGTCGACCTACGAGTTCCCGGGTGACGACACACCGATCATCACGGGTTCAGCGCTGAAGGCGTTTGAGGGCGATGAGTCTGACATTGGTGTACCGAGCGTGCTGAAGCTGGTTGAACAGATGGATAGCTACATCCCGATGCCAGAGCGTGCTATCGACGGTGATTACCTGATGCCGGTTGAGGATGTGTTCTCGATCTCGGGTCGTGGCACGGTGGTGACGGGTCGTATCGAGCGCGGCGTGGTTAATGTTGGTGACGAGCTCGAGATCGTGGGTATCAAAGAGACCGCGAAGACGACCTGCACGGGCGTTGAGATGTTCAGGAAGCTGCTGGACCGTGGTGAGGCCGGCGACAACGTTGGTGTCTTGCTGCGTGGCACGAAGCGCGAAGAGGTTGAGCGTGGCCAGGTACTGGCCAAGCCGGGTTCGATTACACCGCACACCAAGTTCGAGGCAGAGGTTTACATTCTGACCAAGGATGAGGGTGGACGTCATACGCCGTTCTTCAAGGGTTATCGTCCGCAGTTTTACTTCCGGACGACGGATGTGACGGGCGCGGTCGAGTTGCCTGAGGGTACCGAGATGGTGATGCCGGGTGACAACGTGCAGATGGTGGTTGACCTGATTGCACCGATTGCTATGGAAGATGGCTTGCGCTTCGCAATTCGCGAAGGTGGTCGTACCGTAGGTGCCGGTGTCGTCGCCAAGGTTATTGAATAGACAAGGGTAGGACCGATGACCGCCTAGAGTTTCTCGCGGTCAACTTTTCCTATCTATTTAAAGAGGTTCAAGCGAGAAAGGCCAGTAGCTCAATTGGCAGAGCGGCGGTCTCCAAAACCGCAGGTTGGGGGTTCGATTCCCTCCTGGCCTGCCATTTGAATGCTGGTGTCGCAGGAGGGCCTTCAGGCCCGATAGGTTAATTGTAGGAGGGCCTTCAGGCCCGATAGGTTAATTGTAGGAGGGCCTTCAGGCCCGATAGGTTAATTGCAGGAGGGCCTTCAGGCCCGATATTTTGAAATGAGTACACAAACAGAAACAAGTGAAAGCGGAGTACTGGACATCATCAAGCTGCTGATAGCGGCGGCGGCGATTGTTGGCGGTTTGTATTCGTATTATTTTTACGAGTTCCAGATTGCATTGCCACTTCGAGTCCTGATGGTGCTCGGTGGTGCCGGCGCAGGTATTGCGATTGCGATGACCAGCACCCAGGGCCAACGCCTGTGGCATTTCATTCAGGGTTCGCGCGTTGAGATACGCAAGGTTGTCTGGCCAACCAAACAAGAAACGACGCAAACAGCGATTGCTGTGCTTGTGTTTACGCTAATTATGTCTGTGTTTTTCTGGCTGTTGGATTCGGGTCTTCTCTGGTTGACCCGCCGCTTCGTCAGTTAGACATACAGTCAAACGGATTTAGAGGAATTTCGTCAGTGTCTTTACGCTGGTACATCGTTCACGCCTATTCGAATTTCGAACACAAGGTGAAGTCTTCGCTCGAGGAGCGAATCGAGCGCATGGGTTTACAGGACAAGTTCGGCGAGATCCTGATCCCGACTGAAGAAGTGATCGAAATGAAGGAAGGTCAGAAGCGCCGCAGCGAGCGTAAATTCTTCCCGGGTTACGTGCTCGTGCAGATGGATATGGATGACGAGACCTGGCATCTCGTCAAAGAAGTGCCAAAAGTACTCGGTTTCATCGGCGGGTCGAGCGATCGTCCGGCGCCGATCACGGACAAAGAGGCAGATCACATTCTGCAACGCGTCAAAGAAGGCGTCGACAAGCCGCGGCCGAAGGTGCTTTTCGAGCCAGGCGAAGTAGTTCGCGTCATTGATGGTCCGTTCAACGACTTCAGTGGAGTTGTTGAAACAGTGAATTATGAGAAGAGTCGCCTGCAGGTGGCTGTTCAGATTTTGGGAAGATCGACACCGGTCGAGTTGGATTTCGGTCAGGTCGAGAAAGGTTAGGAAAGCATTGTAGGAGCGGCTTTAGCCGCGAATCGGGCCTAAAGGCCCTCCTACGCTAGTTTTATTGATACGAGGAGCTCTTGTTAAAGGGCGTTTGAACTCGGGAGAGAAATAATGGCTAAGAAAGTAGCGAGCTATATCAAGCTACAGGTCCCCGCGGGCCAGGCAAATCCGTCACCACCCGTTGGCCCTGCATTGGGTCAGCACGGCGTCAATATCATGGAGTTTTGCAAAGCATTCAACGCGCAAACCCAGGGTACTGAGCCGGGCTTGCCGATTCCTGTGGTTATTACGGTCTACAGCGATCGTAGTTTTACGTTCATTTCCAAGACTCCGCCCGCCGCAGTGCTGCTGTGTAAGGCTGCTGGTGTCGAGAAAGGTTCCGGTACACCTAATACGGAAAAGGTTGGCAAAGTGAATCGTGCGCAGCTCGAAGAAATCGCCACGACGAAAATGCCGGACCTGACAGCTGCAGACATGGACGCAGCTGTTCGTACGGTTGCAGGCACGGCACGCAGCATGGGTATCGAGACCGAGGGAGTGAAGTAATGGCTGATAGCAAACGCAAAAAGACTGCGCGCGAAAAGATTGATGCCGAAAAAGCATACGTAATTGATGACGCCCTCGGTCTTGTAATAGAGTTCGCGACCGCCAAATTCCCTGAGAGCGTTGATGTCTCTGTGAACCTCGGCGTGGACCCGCGTAAGTCGGACCAGGTCGTACGTGGTTCAACCGTGTTGCCAAACGGCACCGGCAAAACGGTACGTGTTGCAGTTTTCGCTCAAGGCGAGAATGCTGACAAGGCGACAGCGGCTGGTGCGGATATCGTTGGCTTTGACGACCTTGCGGAATCCATCAAGGGTGGACAGCTGGATTTTGATGTCGTTATCGCGACCCCGGACGCAATGCGGGTTGTTGGTCAGCTGGGCCAGATTCTGGGTCCGCGTGGCCTGATGCCGAACCCGAAAGTTGGGACAGTTACCGCTGATGTCGAAACGGCCGTCAAGAACGCCAAGGCGGGGCAGGTGCGCTACCGCACCGATAAGGCAGGAATCATTCACTGTCCGATCGGTCGTGCGGACTTCGATGTGCCTGCGTTGAAAGAAAACCTGGAAGCGCTGCTGGCAGACCTCAGGAAGTCCAAGCCGGCATCTGCCAAAGGCTCATACGTTAAGAAACTGACCATATCCAGCACGATGGGCCCGGGTGTGGCAGTTGATCGGGCGTCTTTAGGCGCCTAGTACAGAATTTGCGGCAATGTCTTTGGACGTTGCAGTAAACAGCCGCAAGGACGCGGCGATCGTCGAAGACCGTAGGCGATCAGTTTGACGACTGATCTTAATAACCGCCTACGCAGATGGAGAAACCTTAGTCAGATTATCTGGCGACGGTTGCCATCCGACAGGGAACGGATGTTCCCAAAAATGGTGGGTGAAGAACGTTTCACCTGATGTGTAACCGTAGGCCAGGAGATATTCATGGCACTAAGACTCGAAGACAAGAAAACTCTTGTCAAAGAGGTGAACGCGGTTGCGGGAGATTCTGTGACAGCTGTTGCGGCTGAGTACAGAGGTCTTTCGGTGTCCGAAATGACGGAGTTGCGCAGAGAAGCGCGCGGCGCCGGCGTATACATGCGTGTTGTCAAAAACACGTTGGCGCGCCGTGCCGTTGCGGGGACCGATTTTGAGTGCATGCAAGAAACACTCAAAGGACCGATTCTGCTCGCGTTTGCAAAAGACGATCCAGGTGCGGCTGCCAGGGTCATCAAAGATTTCGCCAAGGGACACGATGCCCTGCAGGCGGTATCGCTATCAGCCGGTGGGCAATTGTTACCCGCATCCGATCTCACGAGGTTGGCAGAACTGCCGACGCTGGATCGGGCGCGCGCAATGTTGCTCGGCGTGGTGATGGCACCGATGTCCAAACTGGTACGTACGTTGGCCGAACCTTCCGGAATGCTCGCTCGCACCCTGGGTGCACGCGGCGATCAGGAAGCGGCTTAGGATCTACATAAATTATTACCTGACTCAGGAAAAAACTTTTAGAGGAATTTTGAAATGGCACTGTCAAACGAAGATCTGCTCAAAGAATTGAGCGCAAAGCCGATCATGGAAGTGGTTGAACTCGTCAAGATGCTTGAAGAGGAATGGGGCGTATCTGCAGCAGCACCGGTTGCGATGGCTGCAGGTCCTGCTGCTGGCGACGCTGGTGAAGCGGTTGCTGAAAAGGACGAATTCGATGTCGTTCTTACCAGTTTCGGCGAAGCGAAAGTTGGCGTCATCAAGGCCGTCCGTACGATTACGGGCCTGGGCCTGAAAGAAGCCAAAGACGCAGTAGAAGGCACACCTTCAGTGATCAAGGAAGGTATTGCGAAAGGCGAAGCAGAAGAGATCAAGAAACAGCTTGAAGAAGCTGGCGCTACGGTTGAGCTGAAGTAATCAGCTCAATAATGCTGTTGTGGTTCACAAGTCGGGCAATCAGCCAGCTGTTAAGCAGCTGGCTGCTTGCGCGCATCTGTAATTAACGAAGGTATTCTCGAATGGCCTATTCATTCACAGAGAAAAAACGTATCCGTAAGAACTTTGGCAAGCGTCCGACAATTCTGGACGTGCCGTATCTGTTGTCCATCCAGGTCAACTCGTACAAGAAGTTCCTGCAAACGGATAAATCTATTGAAGAGCGTGCCGACCGAGGTCTGCACGCGGCTTTCCAATCCGTATTCCCGATCGTCAGTTATTCGGGCAACGCGGCACTCGAATATGTGAGCTATCGCCTGGGCGAGCCGGTATTCGACGTCAAGGAATGCCAAATGCGCGGATTGACCTACGCGGCACCGATTCGTGTGCTTGTCAGACTTGTCATCTATGACAAAGAAGCGAGCGGCACGCCGAAGCCCGTCAAGGACATTCGCGAGCAGGAAGTCTATCTCGGTGAAATGCCGCTGATGACCGACCACGGTACTTTCGTTATCAACGGTACCGAGCGGGTCATTGTGTCGCAGCTGCATCGCTCTCCTGGCGTGTTCTTTGATCACGACAAGGGCAAGACGCACAGCTCGGGCAAGCTGCTGTTTTCAGCACGCATCATTCCTTACCGCGGCTCCTGGCTGGACTTCGAGTTCGATCCGAAAGATGCGGTCTTCGCGCGTATTGACCGTCGCCGCAAATTGCCGGTAACGATCATCCTGCGTGCCCTGGAAATGAGCAACGAAGAGATGCTTGATCTCTTCTTTGATACCAACGACTTCTACCTGTCTGAAAAAGATATCAAGATGGGTCTCGTGCCTGAGCGCCTGCGCGGCGATACCGCCACGTTTGATATCAAGCTCGGCCGCAAGCTGATCGTTGAGGAAGGGCGCCGTATTACGGCCAAGCACGTTCGCGACATGTCGAAGTCGACGGTCAAAAAACTCGCTGTTCCGGCTGAATACCTCGAGGGTAAGATTCTTGCCCACGACATCGTCGATACCGAAACCGGTGAATTGTTAGCTGCTGCCAATGCAGAGCTGACGCCGGAGTTGATCGAGGCGTTGATCGCGGCCGGTGTCGAGCACATTCGCACCTTGTTCGTTAACGACCTGGATCGCGGTGCATTCATCTCGAACACGCTGAATATCGATCCGTCGACGACGCGCCTTGAAGCGCTCGTTGAGATTTATCGGATGATGCGTCCGGGTGAGCCACCGACCAAGGAAGCGGCTGAGAACCTGTTCCAGAACCTGTTTTTCAATCCTGATCGTTACGATCTGTCCGGCGTTGGCCGCATGAAGTTCAACCGCCGCGTTGGCCGTGACACCTCGGAAGGCATTGGCGTACTGGGCAAGGATGACATCCTCGACGTGTTGCAGACGCTGATTAATATCCGTAACGGATTTGGCACCGTCGATGACATCGATCATCTCGGCAACCGCCGCGTCAGAAGTGTTGGTGAAATGGCCGAGAATGCATTCCGCGTTGGCCTGGTTCGTGTCGAGCGCGCGGTTAAAGAGCGCCTGACGCAAGCCGAAGCGGATGGCCTCATGCCGCAGGAAATGATCAATGCGAAGCCAGTTGCCGCAGCCGTCAAGGAGTTCTTCGGCTCGAGCCAGTTGTCGCAGTTCATGGACCAGAACAACCCGTTGTCGGAAGTCACGCACAAGCGCCGCGTATCGGCGCTTGGGCCTGGTGGCTTGACGCGTGAGCGTGCCGGTTTTGAGGTTCGCGATGTACACCCGACGCACTACGGTCGAGTCTGCCCGATTGAGACGCCTGAAGGTCCGAATATCGGCCTGATCAACTCGCTCGCTGTGTATGCAAGGACCAACGAGTACGGCTTCCTTGAAACACCGTACCGCAAGGTTACCAATAGCAAAGCTACGTCGGAAATCGAATACCTGTCGGCGATCGAAGAGAGCCAGTATGTGATCGCACAGGCAAATTCGGATCTCGACAAGAACAACAAATTCACTGCAGAACTTGTCGCTGTGCGGCACAAGAACGAATTTACGCTGGCAGGACCGAGTGACATCAATTACATGGATGTCTCGCCGCGGCAGATCGTGTCGGTCGCTGCATCGTTGATTCCGTTCCTGGAGCACGATGATGCTAACCGCGCGTTGATGGGGTCAAACATGCAGCGCCAGGCTGTACCAACGTTGCGCGCCGAAGCGCCGCTGGTTGGAACAGGCATGGAACGTGCTGTAGCCATCGATTCGGGTGTCACGGTCGTTGCCCGCCGCGGTGGTCTTGTTGATTCTGTAGACGCGTCGCGAATTGTTGTTCGTGTCCATGACGATGAGACCAGCGCTACCGAGGCCGGTGTCGACATCTACAATCTGACCAAGTACACGCGTTCGAACCAGAATACGTGTATTAACCAGCGTCCGCTCGTAAAGGGTGGTGATTCGATTTCTGCCGGTGACGTGTTGGCGGACGGTCCTTCGACCGACATGGGTGAGCTCGCGCTTGGCCAGAACCTGCTGGTCGCGTTTATGCCGTGGAATGGTTACAACTTTGAGGATTCGATTCTGATCTCGGAACGCGTCGTCAAGGAAGACCGCTTTACGACGATTCATATCGAAGAGCTGCAATGTGTTGCGCGCGACACGAAGTTAGGACCGGAGGACATTACCTCGGATATTCCTAATGTCGGTGACGCCGCGCTGGCGAAGCTCGACGAGTCAGGAATCGCCTTTATCGGTGCTGAAGTGAAGTCTGGCGATATTCTCGTTGGCAAGGTTACGCCGAAAGGCGAGACGCAGCTGACACCGGAGGAGAAGCTCCTGAGAGCAATCTTTGGCGAGAAAGCATCGGACGTGAAAGACACCTCGTTGCGCGTGCCGCCTGGAATGGACGGAACCGTCATCGATGTGCGCGTGTTTACGCGCGACGGTGTTGAGAAGGATTTGCGTGCACTGTCGATTGAAAAATCAGAGCTTGAGAGCGTCCGCAAGGACCTTGACGACACGCTGCGTATCCTCGAAGAGGATATCTACGAACGCGTAGAGCGCATGCTGACGAACAAAATGGCACAGGGCGGACCTGACAAGCTCAAATCCGGATCGAAGATCACCAAGGCATACCTGGACGAGGTGCCACGCGAGCAGTGGTTCGAAATTCGACTCAAGAACGATGATGCGAACGAACAGCTGCAGAAGGCCTTTGAGCGCCTGAATTCGCAGCGCGAAGAGTTCGATCGTCGCTTTGAAGAGAAGAAGCTGAAAATCACGGCGGGCGACGACCTTGCACCGGGCGTACTCAAGATGACCAAGGTTTACCTGGCCGTCAAACGACGCATCCAGCCGGGCGACAAAATGGCCGGGCGGCACGGTAACAAGGGCGTGATCTCGACTATCGTACCCGTTGAAGATATGCCGTACCTCGAAGACGGCAACCCGGTCGACATCGTATTGAACCCGCTGGGTGTTCCATCTCGAATGAACGTCGGTCAGGTCCTGGAGACGCATCTTGGCTGGGCAGCAAAAGGCCTGGGCAAGAAGATCGACAAGATGTTGAAGGCGCAGGAATCGATAACCAAGATTCGTCAATTCCTGGAAACGCTGTACAACAAGACCGGCGGTCGTATCGAGGACATCAAGTCGTTCTCTGATGCGGAGGTCATCGAATTGGCGAATAACCTGACGAACGGCGTGCCAACGGCAACACCAGTATTCGATGGTGCCGCTGAGGCAGAGATCAAGGGACTGCTGGCGCTTGCCGATCTTGACGAGTCAGGCCAGTCACGGCTCAGTGACGGGCGAACCGGCGAGGAATTCGATCGCGACGTGACCGTCGGTTACATGTACATGCTGAAACTCAACCACCTGGTTGACGACAAGATGCATGCGCGTTCGACCGGGCCGTACAGCCTCGTTACACAGCAACCGCTGGGTGGCAAGGCGCAGTTCGGCGGTCAGCGGTTCGGTGAGATGGAGGTCTGGGCGCTGGAAGCCTATGGCGCGGCCTACACCTTGCAGGAAATGCTGACGGTCAAATCAGACGATGTGCAGGGACGAACCAAGATGTACAAAAACATCGTCGATGGCGAACATGAAATGGATGCCGGCATGCCGGAATCGTTCAATGTTCTGGTCAAGGAAATTCGATCTTTGGGCATCAACATTGAGCTGGAGACAGACTAATGAAAGATCTGCTGAGGCTTTTTAAATATCAGAATCCGGTTGAAGATTTTGAGGCGATTCGTATCGGTTTGGCGTCGCCAGACATGGTGCGGTCGTGGTCATTCGGCGAAGTAAAGAAGCCGGAAACGATCAACTACCGGACATTCAAGCCGGAACGCGACGGCCTGTTCTGCGCCAAGATATTTGGTCCGATCAAGGACTATGAATGTCTGTGTGGTAAGTACAAGCGCCTCAAGCATCGCGGCGTTGTCTGCGAGAAGTGCGGCGTTGAGGTCACCCAGACCAAGGTTCGGCGTGAGCGCATGGCGCATATCGAGCTGGCGAGTCCGGTTGCACACATCTGGTTCCTGAAGTCTTTGCCATCACGGATCGGTTTGATGCTCGACATGACGCTTAGAGAAATCGAGCGCGTGTTGTACTTCGAAGCATTTGTGGTCGTAGAGCCTGGCATGACCGAACTTGAGCGCGGTCAGTTACTGACCGACGACATGTATCTCGATGCGCTCGAGCAGTATGGCGATGAATTCGACGCGCGTATGGGTGCCGAGGCTGTTCGCGAGATGCTCATGACCATCGACCTGCAACGCGAGATTCTGCAGGTTCGCGAGGACATGGGCGCAACGCGTTCCGAGACCAAGATCAAGCGGCTTTCAAAGCGTCTGAAGCTGGTTGAGTCGTTCGTTGAGTCTGGCAACAAGCCGGAATGGATGGTGTTGACTGTCCTGCCGGTATTGCCGCCCGACCTGCGTCCGCTCGTACCGCTGGATGGCGGCCGCTTTGCAACGTCTGATCTCAATGATCTGTACCGTCGCGTTATTAACCGCAACAACCGTCTGCGGCGCCTGCTGGAGCTGAATGCTCCGGATATCATTGTGCGCAACGAGAAGCGCATGCTGCAGGAATCGGTTGACGCGTTGCTGGACAATGGTCGTCGCGGTCGCGCCATCACGGGCACCAACAAACGTCCGCTGAAATCGCTGGCCGACATGATCAAGGGCAAGCAGGGTCGTTTCCGTCAGAACCTGCTCGGCAAACGGGTCGACTATTCAGGTCGTTCGGTCATCGTTGTTGGCCCGACACTGAAGCTACACCAGTGTGGCCTGCCGAAGAAAATGGCGCTGGAGCTCTTTAAGCCATTCATTTTCTCGAAGTTGCAGTTGCGCGGTGAGGCGACGACGATCAAAGCGGCGAAGCGTCTCGTTGAGCGTGAAGGCCCGGAAGTCTGGGATATTCTTGAAGAAGTGATTCGTGAGCACCCCGTGCTGTTAAACCGCGCGCCAACTCTTCATCGACTCGGTATTCAGGCGTTTGAGCCTGTTTTGATTGAAGGTAAAGCGATCCAGCTGCACCCGCTTGTATGTACAGCGTTCAACGCTGACTTCGATGGTGACCAAATGGCCGTGCACGTCCCGCTGTCAATCGAAGCACAGCTCGAGTCGCGCGCCTTGATGATGTCGTCGAACAACATTCTGTCGCCCGCTAACGGCGATCCGATCATTGTGCCGTCTCAGGACGTCGTGCTTGGTCTGTATTACATGAGTCGCTCGCGCATTAACGCCAACGGCGAAGGCATGATCCTGGCCGATATCGACGAGGCACGCCGTGCCTTTGAAAGCGGCTCGGCCCACTTGCAGGCGATGGTCAAGATTCGTGTGCCGATTTCGGAGATGGATGATGACGGCAACGTCGAAACGACCATCAAGGTCGTCGATACGACTGTTGGTCGTGCGCTGTTGTCGAGCATTCTGCCGGAAGGCCTGAGTTTTGACCTCGTCAACAAGGCGATGACCAAGAAGGCGATCTCGGGTGTGATCAACGCCTGCTATCGTCAGCTTGGTCTAAAGAAGACGGTAGTGTTTGCTGACCGCCTGATGTACACCGGCTTCCGCTTTGCGACCCTGGCTGGAATATCTATCGGCGTAAACGACATGGTCGTGCCGGAGAGCAAGGAATCTATCCTGGCGGTCGCCGAAGTCGAAGTTAAGGAGATTCAGGATCAGTACGCTTCGGGTCTTGTGACTGAAGGCGAACGTTACAACAAGGTTGTCGATATCTGGTCGCGCACCAATGACCAGGTGGCGAAAGCCATGATGGACAAGCTCGGTAGCGAGACCGTCAAGGACGCTGCGGGCAAGAAGGTCGAGCAGGAATCATTCAACTCCATCTACATGATGGCGGACTCCGGCGCTCGAGGTTCGGCTGCACAGATCAGGCAGCTTGCCGGTATGCGAGGTTTGATGGCGAAACCGGACGGTTCGATCATTGAGACGCCGATTACGGCCAACTTCCGCGAAGGTCTGGACGTACTGCAGTACTTCATCTCCACTCACGGTGCCCGCAAAGGTCTCGCCGATACGGCCCTCAAGACAGCTAACTCCGGTTACCTGACTCGCCGGCTCGTCGACGTTGCTCAGGACCTGGTGGTGACCGAGGTTGATTGCGAAACGCACAATGGTGTCGCGATGGCGCCGCTCGTAGAAGGTGGCGACATTGTTGAGCCATTGCACGAGCGTGTTCTCGGCCGGGTACTGGCAGAAGCCGTGCTGATTCCAGGTAGTGACAAGGTTGCTTTCGATGCTGGCACGATGCTTGATGAGGAGACTGTACAGCGCCTCGAGGAGCTGGCGATCGACCATGTTCTGGTGCGCTCACCGATCACCTGCGAAATTCGCTACGGCGTCTGCTCACAGTGTTACGGCCGCGATCTGGCACGAGGCAATCGCATCAACATCGGCGAGGCAGTAGGCGTAATCGCTGCTCAGTCAATCGGCGAGCCCGGCACACAGTTGACGATGCGTACATTCCACATCGGTGGCGCGGCCTCTCGTTCAGCCGCGATCAACAACATTGAGATCAAGTCGAACGGCAATGCAAAACTGGTCAACATCAAGACGGTTGCACATCACAAGGGTTACCTTGTTGCTGTATCTCGGTCGGGTGAGATATCGATAACCAACGATCAGGGTCGTGAGCGCGAGCGTTACAAAGTGCCCTACGGCGCTACGATTACCATTGCTGATGAGGACACGGTCAAGCAGGGTCAGGTGGTAGCCAACTGGGACCCGCATACTCACCCGGTTGTTACCGAGGTGGCGGGCAAGCTCAAGTTTGATGACTTCCTTGACGGTATTACCGTTACCGAGCAGGTCGACGAATTCACCGGATTAACGAGTATCGTCGTGATGGACCCGAAGAGTCGTGGTGGCACGGGCAAGGACTTGCGTCCAGTTGCGCGCCTGGTCGACGATGACGGTGTTGATATCTGCTTCGCAAACACCGAAATACCAGCTGTCTACGCACTGCCGGCCGGCGCCATCATCTCAATGTCCGATGGTGCGAAGGTGTCAGTGGGTGACGTTATCGCGCGTATTCCGCAAGCGTCGTCGAAGACTCGTGATATCACGGGTGGTCTGCCGCGCGTCGCGGATTTGTTCGAGGCCCGCAAGCCGAAAGAGCCGGCGATTATGGCCGAGCACACCGGCACGGTCAGCTTCGGTAAGGAAACCAAGGGCAAGCGTCGCCTGGTCATTACCGACGAGACCGGCGAGAGTCATGAGGAGCTGATTCCGAAGTGGCGCCACCTGAACGTATTCGAGGGTGAGCAGGTTGTACAGGGTGAAACGATCGCCGACGGCGAGCCGAATCCGCACGATATTCTGCGTCTGCAGGGTGTTGAGAACCTCGCTGATTACCTTGTTCGCGAAATTCAGGACGTATATCGACTGCAGGGCGTGAAAATCAATGACAAGCACATCGAGGTGATCATTCGCCAGATGCTGCGCAAGGTCATTGTCGCGACACCTGGCGAGAGCAACTACCTTAGAGGTGAGCAAATCGATAAGGCGCGTTTCTTCGAAGAAGCAGAACAGCTCGAGGCGCAGGGCAAGGAAGTCTTGACGATCGATCCTGTATTGCTGGGAATCACCAAAGCGTCGCTGGCGACCGAGTCGTTTATCTCGGCGGCATCGTTCCAGGAAACGACACGCGTGCTTACGGAAGCGTCGGTTCGTGGCTTGCGCGACGATCTGCGTGGATTGAAGGAAAACGTTATCGTCGGTCGATTGATTCCGGCTGGTACGGGTTTCGCACATCACGCGGAACGCCGCCGCACCCGGGAGCAGGATCTTGCCGATCAACTGCAGGAGCTCGATATTGCTGCTGCAGCGGAAGCACAGGCAGCGGAAGCACAGGCAGCGGCCGATGCGGAGGCGCAGCTTGAGGGTGCCGATGTGGCCGATGTGGCCGAGGAGCAGGCCCCGGATGCTGCGATTGCTGCGGAAACGGCGGCCGCTGCGGAAGGT
>Ga0255049_10000993_pt1 | contig 16300 bp, 18 predicted proteins | sample JV7_2_3_MG_FD_183615 | JGI IMG/M metagenome (GOLD analysis project Ga0255049, IMG submission 183615) | Seawater microbial communities from Jervis Inlet, British Columbia, Canada - JV7_2_3 | ecosystem: Environmental > Aquatic > Marine > Inlet | place: Canada: British Columbia | collected 2016-10-06
GCCACGCCTGGTGTAAATGGCGCTACATCGTATAGCGACAATTGACTCCCTGGCGGTAATTTTAATTTCAGTAACAGCGAAAGCGGCTGCCCGATTCCACCGGCTGCTCCCAGCACACAAACTTTCAAGGCACACCTCCGTTAGTCGAATATGGATTAATAAACTTGTGATGCATCTTACTCGGTGCACCAGTAGATTGACAACCCAAACCCGTAGCGGCAACCCGGAACTATGTTTTTCCGTCATTCTGGCGGCCGGAATGACGGAGAAGGTGGGGCCGGGATGACTCCACATCGCCAGTTAACTAAAACACCCCCGACTGGTACAAATAGAGTAGCACCGGGATGCTAAACAATGAAAACGCGGTTGATAAGAAAACCGTAGTGGTGGCCAGTGCCTGCGCGGTCGAATAACGCTCGGCGAATATATAGGCATTCACACCTGTGGGCTGCGCCGCCATTAGTACCGCGATAAATGTCCAGTGCGCAGACAATGTAAACACCTGGCTGCAGCTGTAATAGACGCATAGAGGAAAGGCGATATTTTTCGCCAGCACGACCGTGATCGACTGGCTCAGCTGACCCGCGATGCGGTATTTCGTCATCGATGCGCCGAGCGCAAAAAGTGAGCAGGCGGCAACCGCATTTTGCAGATAACCCGCCGTGGTATCCAGCACTCCGGTGAGCGGCAACCCGAGCTGGTTCAATGTGATGCCACCAACAATGCCGAGCAGGATCGGATTTTTGAGTAAACTGAGAAAAACCTTATAAATCATGCTGAGCGGACTCGCATCGCGATGACGGGAGGATTCGAGCAATACTGTAGTGACCGTGAACAGCGACAGCGCATGCATCGATATCAGGATAAAATAAGGCAAGGAACCCTTGTCACCGAGGATCAACAAAACCAGCGGCAGACCAAGCAAGACCGCGTTACCGTAGGAAAATGAAAAGCCGGTAATCACCTGGCCACTGAACGGTCGGCCAAAAAACTGTCTGGCGATCACCATACCCAGCAGGTAAAAACCGGCCACCGGCAGGTAATAACTACCAATTAGATCGAGCGGCATATCATCGGGTAAATTGGCATTTGCAAATGTTCGCAGCAATAGCGCGGGAATGGCAAAGTCAAATACAAACCGCGCCAGCCCTTCACCTGCCTGCGCGGAAAACCAGTCCAAACGCGTAGCGAGGTAACCGAGCAACCCGATGCCAAATACCGGCAGGGTAATTTCTAAAACACTATTCAATTTTGAAATCGGGAGGTCAGGATAACAGGCTGGCAACCACTAGCGCGCCGGGGGAAATGAACCGATAGGTCTTTTGTGTTCGTAGCACCAGCCCCAATCGTCTCCTGGCTCGAATGACTGCATGGTGGTATGCCCGGTTTCATGGTAATGAGCGGTAGTATGTTGACCCGGTGTACTGTCACAACAGCCGACATGCCCGCAGGTCCGGCAAATGCGCAGCTGGACCCATTACTGACCAGCATTAAGAAATTCTTCGCATCCTTCGGATTGAGGGTCGGTAACCTCACCCTCGGTTAAATGTTCGCATCTTTGTTCGTACATGTCTGGATCCCCTACCTGTAATTCCGTTATCATGATCTTATGCCAGCGCAGATTAACATAGTTTTTTTTGCAGAACTGAACGACTTGCTGCCGGCCTATCGACGCGATACCAGTTTCAGTTACGAAATCAACAAGGCCCGTTCGGTCAAGGACCTGATCGAATCGATCGGTGTGCCGCACACCGAAGTTGACCTGATATTCGTCGACGACGAGTCTGTCAGCCCCGGCTACCTGATTGAAGGCGGCGAACAGATCCGGGTTTACCCGGTATCGAGTAACCTGGCTGGTCGATCGCTGTTACACAAGCAACCGAAAGCATTGCCCGCGCCACTGTTTTTACTCGATGTCCACCTCGGTCGCCTCGTCACATACCTGCGCATGCTCGGTTTTGACACGCTCTACCAGAACAATTACGACGACCCGACGCTGGCTAATATTTCGGCCAACGAGAATCGAACATTACTGACCTGCGACCGAAAGCTGCTGATGCGAAAACAGGTTGTCCATGGCTACCTGGTGCGATCCAGGGAACCACGACAACAAATTCTGGAAGTGCTGACACGCTTTAATTTATTTGATCACCAGAGCGCTATTGCCCGCTGCCTGCGCTGCAATGGCAGGATCCAGACAGTCGACAAACAGGCCATCCTTGCCCAGCTACTACCATTGACCAAAAAATACTACGACAAGTTTTACCAGTGCGACAGCTGTAATAAAATTTACTGGGAAGGCAGTCACTATTCGAAAATGCAGCTTCTGATCGAGAAAATCAAAAACGCCGGAAACTATCCTATGGATCCTGTCTGGACCGAGCCATTGCCCTGTCGAGAAACCGTTCAAAAAGATCAGCTACCACCTCAAGCGAGCCACTCAGGGAATGATCGGCACTAATCAAATGCAGGGTACAATCAGCTTCTTTTGCATACCTTATCGGATGCTCAGCCGGAATAATATCGTCAGACCAGCCGTGTACAATTTCAATATGGGCTGAGTTCGAGTGATACTGCTGCTTTTTGAAACCGGGCATATAGAGCGCTGGCGCCATCAGGAATACTGCTGCCGCATCGACTGATTCGGATGCTAGCAGTGAAACATAGGCCCCCATGCTTGAGCCCACCAGAACAAATCGATCGTCTTCCTGGCCTAGTACAGTCAGCAGGCGCTCCACCCGCAGATCGGGATCCATCGTATCGGTGTAATCAATACTGTCGATGCCGCATCCGAGTTTCGTAGCAATAGCCGATAGTCTTGTAATTTTGGTGCCCCAGGGGCCGCTTTCCTGGCCGTGTGAAAAATAGACTTTCATATATATTCTTCGCTGTAGGCATTAAGCATGTCGTATAGCGAATGTGCATGCTCCGCGGCCTGGCTGCCAAGCGGGGTAAGATAGCCGCCATCAACCTGGGTGATAAAATGGTTCTTGAACAGGCGTTGCGCAGCGGCAATCACAGTGGGCTTTGCGGATTTGTGTATCTTGATGCCTTCCAGACTGGTAGGCGAATTAAAAAGCATTAACACATCTAACTCGGCGAGGTTATCGGCAGAATATGACATTCGGGTTCCTGGATTTGCTGTTCGTTGACGCTATCGAACAGTGATTCTTACATCAAAATTAGTTTTTGCAAAACACTAATGCCACTAGCCCGGATCTGGATACCAGTTAGGGTGTTCGGATTCGAAGATTTCCTGGATATTATTTTACAGGCCGATCCCTGTACTGTTGATCAAACAGTGTTTCCAGCTTTGGCCACTCGCCTCTCAGCCCGTCGATTACCATTTTGCTCCAATCAAAATATTGTTGTTTTCGCTCCAATGACCAGTCGGGTGGGGGATTTGCTGCTACGTCTCGAAGATTGCTAATTTTATCCGCCAACTTCACAGCCCTGGCTTTGCTCGACAAATGAGGCGCATGCTCTACCTGTGCCCGCTTTCTCGCCTTTTTACTGAGGGACTTATCATCGGTGACTTCCATGACTATATCGCAGATCTCCTGGCCAAAAATTGCGCTGAGCTCCTCTGGTGTTGTTTCGGTATCCTCAACGGTGTCATGTAATAGCGCTGCACAAATAGTAGCAATATCGGTAACGTTACTAATATTAACAAGTACTTCGGCAAGTGCAATCGGGTGGTTGATATAGGGCGAAGCGTCCTTGTCCTTACGCCGCTGATCTTTGTGTTTGTGAGCGGCGAAGGATATCGATTTAAAAAGTATTTGTAATTCTGAATCCAGTTTCACTTTCCCTCTCCTGATCAAGTGTATGCCAAGGGTTTACTCAGGCATTCCCACCGAAACTGCCGAAACCTGTTACTAATCCCCAATCGGTAATGCCGTTGTGTATTTTTTCTGCTTCAGTACAAAACTTGTATTGGCAGAGCGAACCGCCTCAAGTTTTAATAATTTCTCCATTAGAAAGAATTCGAGTGCCTTCACATCGGTGGCCACAACGCGAATCAGGTAGTCGTATTCTCCACTCACCGAATAACACTCGAGTACTGCATCTGACTGTTCGACAAAGCGATCGAAGATCCTGAGAGTCTCACTGTGGTGATCGTTCAGGCTTATGTGAATGTACACCATCACCGACAGGCCCAGTTTTTCCCGATTGACCAGCGCTACATAGCGACTGATGATCCCCCGGGATTCGAGCTTGTCGACACGGCGCCAGCAAGGCGCAGTGGACAGGTTAGCCTGTTTCGCCAAATTCTGGTTGGTGACCCTGCCCTGGTGCTGTAAAACAGAGAGAATTTTTTTATCGAATTTATCAAACTTTGTCATATTTGAGCAATAATAATACCTATAACTTCAATTAAATACTAATTTATTCCATTTAAATGATTATTTACGAATTAAATAGCAATAATTCACACTCTAATCCTGTTTATACTTAGATGTATCACTCGACCAGGAGAAAGTTTGATGGCCAGTCAATCAAACTATATCGCCAGAGAAGCCAGCACGGATGGCAGCATTCATTACACCGATGAAGAGCATGCTCGTTGGCAGCTGTTGAGGCGCCGCCAGCAAAAACATCTGGATAACTATGCGGCACCGATCTATCTCAGAGCTCTCTACCAACTCGAAATTCCCAAAGATCATATTCCACAGTGCAGCGAAGTATCGGAGCGATTGCTCGACGCGACGGGCTGGCAAGTCGTGCCGGTCCCGGCTCTGATCGATTTCCCGACCTTTTTCGATCTACTGGCAAGGAAACGATTTCCAGCGGCATCGTTTATACGCTCGGAGGAGGACATGGACTACCTGCCCGAACCCGATATATTTCACGAAATTCTCGGTCACACGCCATTACTGGCGGATCCCCAATACGCCAGTTTCGTAGAGGCCTACGGCAAAGCCGGATGCCGGGCAAGCCAGGAAGAACGGGGCTGGCTGGCAAGATTATTCTGGTTCACGGTAGAGTTTGGTTTGCTCGATACCGACCATGGTCTCAAGGCGTTCGGCGCGGGTATCGTCTCTTCCATAACTGAACTACCTTATTCGGTAAAAAACCAGGAGGTAGAGCGACGTCCATTCGACGAGATCGATATCTTGCGCACGCCGTATCGAATCGATCAATTGCAACCGGTTTATTTTGTACTGGACAGTTTCGAGCAGCTGTTACAGTTCGGCCAGAAAGACCTGATCCCGTTAGTCAACAGGGCGCGTTCAATGGGTCTCAAGCCATCCGCTTTTGAGCGCAAGGTGAGCTAATCCAATTTTTCGCTACCTCGAAATAACTTGCCGACTGTTTTCCTGATTGCACCCCAGGTTGACTTCACACCTTTCTTAATCGAATGTCGGTTAGCCGACTTAAACACGGCTTCGATATTTTCGATTTCAGCCTCTTCGCGCTCGTCTACCTTACTATCGACCTCGTTTATACCACGCAGGAAAGCCAGGATCTCCTGCGACATCAACCTGAAATTGCAGTCCGGGTTCGCAGCGGTAAATTCAACCAGGGTTTTTGCCAGCTGCTTGACTGAAAACCCGGCTATTTTGGATTCGGTATATTTAATCCCCTCGCCGACGAATCTGGAATCATAACCCCACTCCCTGACAAAGTAGTCGTGGATCAGCTTTCGATCGCCGTCATCGACGCGACCTTCGACCTCGGCAATCTTCAATGCCAGTGGTGCGAGTAAATCGAAAAGCCCGAGCGCCAGGACATCAAGCGGGGTATTGATGAATTTCGGAATTACAGTGACACGGTTTGCAGAAGCTTTTTTTAAATAGCGGGTGATACCAACCCAGGCGCCCCCGGTTACGACCCCCGCGGCAATCACCCAACCGACCGGGGTCACTGCGGTACCAAGGCCGATCGCAGCCAAAAACCCGGTCGGGGCAAAAAATGTAGAAGCAACCACCGAAGATTTCGCGACCACCACCGCGGTTGTAGCCACCCCGGCCACTTCCCATGCCTGGTACGCTGCATTTTTTACCTTCAACGACGTATAAGCGTCCTCACCTATTGCGAGTTTGGCCTTGAAATTTAACGGTTCGGCGACGATCGTCTCGATATCCTGAAACCAGTCGGTTTGGTCTTGGATGTTCATGGTTACCGATTAGATTCCGGCTCGTGGGCCGGAAAGACGGATGGTTAGATAGTGCCGGTTATTCTTTTTTTGCCTTCTTAGGCGATGCTGCTTTCTTTGCAACTGCCTTAATTTTCTTGGGCGCGCCAGGTTCCTGGGGCTTAGGTTGTTCTGACTTTGGTTCCTCGACTTTCGGCTCCGTTGCCCTGGATTCGCCTTTCGGCCAGGTTCCAAACGGATAGGGATGCTGTTCGCTATTAAAGCTCAGGAACTGAAGGATTTCATATATGTAGGTGGAAATACTAAGCCCGAGTTTGCGCAATCGATCGTTGGTGTCGCCGGTTAATAGTTTGAGAACAAACTGGAAAACGACCACGGCAAAAAAAACGAAATCGGCGATCATGTAAAATATAGAAAACAGCACCATGTATAAACCGCGTATCCAGGTTGATTGTTGCTTGATGTTGTCTTTGATTTCGTTACTCATGTTGCGCTCCTGGTTTTACTATTCTGTTGAGGTTCCCGGTTTCGGTCGATATAGCTGATTAGCTTAAGGAATCTCTGATTAATTCTGGGTGAATCGGATTGTGATTCAAAATTATCAAGTTCAAGGCGTGGAACGCAGGTAATAGCAGGGCTATTGCTAAGTTTCACAACACAGAAATTGGTCATTTTGGGCACAACGCGTTTATTCATGAATTGATCAGAGGTTCCTTAACTCAAAAGCAGCCATTCATGCGACAATAAAACAATACCTGACTTCGACATAAAGATACATTAATTCGTGCTAAAACTGATTCGATCCGAGTGGCAGCTATTGCTATTTGGCTTTCTAATGACCTTTTGGTCTTCACCGGGGCAAACCTTTTTAATCTCGTTGTTTAGTGGCGAAATTCGCGCTGATCTTGGTTTGAGTGATGGTGAATTCGCCGCTATCTACTCAGCAGCGACGCTAGGCAGCGCCATTGTCATGGTCTGGAGCGGCACGCTGGTTGACAAGGTCGATCTGAAAAGACTCTCTATCGCTATTGTCATCGGCCTCGGGCTTGGATGCGGGATGATGTCGGTGAGCGTCGGCGTATTAAGCCTGCTTATCAGCCTGTTCTTGATCCGGCAATTGGGACAGGGACTGATGTATGTCACCAGTGCGACCGCAATGGTGCGTTACCTGGACGAGCACAAGGGTAAATCGAATGCGTTAGCCGGAATGGGATACGCAGTATCCGAGGCAATGATGCCGAGCATTCTGGTTGCGCTGTTGCTGTGGGTGGGCTGGCGCATCAGTTGGCAAATTGCCGGCCTGGTGCTGGTAATGTTTATGGTGCCGGCTATTTTGTATCTGTTGAGAAATCACGGCCAACGCCATCAAAAGTATACCGAGGAACTCCTGGCGATCGATGATACGGCCGAGTCAACTTACCGGAGACGACAATGGACCCGAACCGAAGTGCTACGCGACCAGTTGTTTTATCTTTTTGCGCCCGGGCTGATGTCGCAACCGTTGATGTTTACCGGTTTCATTTTTCATCAGGTGCACCTGGTCGAATCAAAAGGCTGGTCGCTAAGTGCCTGGGCATCATTATTTGCGATGTATGCCCTGGTATCGGTCGGGACTAAAATTGTTACCGGCATATTGGTAGATCGCGTCGGTGCGATTAGAATGGTGCCACTGGTAGCGTTACCAATGGGCGTTGGCCTGGTTATTTTATCGCTGTCGTCGAGCCTGGTCTGGGGTGGCGTGTTTCTCGTTTTAACCGGTATCACGGTCGGGTTTCAATCGACCATGACAGCACCCTTCTGGTCCGAGATGTACGGCAACAGGCATCTCGGTTCCATCAAGTCGCTGGGAACTTCGGTGATGGTTTTCTGTACGGCGCTGTCGCCCGTTATTATTGGCTGGTCCATCGATAAGGGCATTAGTATGGACACACTGGCGATGGCAGGAGCGATCTACATTTTCCTGACCTCGGCGTTGGCCTGGTATGCCTGCGAATTGAAAATGAATAGCATGAGAACAATAAAGCCATGACAAATGATAAGCAAACCGAATCGGAGCAGGCATTGCTTCGCCGTCGCGCAGAATTACTTGGACCCGATCTCTCTTTAAGTTACCAGAAGCCTCTGCACCTTGTCCGTGGTGAGGACGTCTGGCTTTATGATGCTAAAGGCCGAGCTTATCTCGACGCGTACAACAACGTGGCCCATGTCGGTCACTGCCATCCGGAGGTGGTGGAGGCGATCAGCCAGCAGACCGGGCAACTCAATACCAATACGCGATACCTGCATGAGACGATCCTCGATTTCAGCGAAGCGCTGAGTGCGACCCTGCCCGTAGGTCTGGACGTCTGTTTTTATGTCAATTCCGGCAGCGAGGCCAACGACATCGCCTGGCAAATGGCGAAAGCCTATACCGGCAATACCGGCGTGATCGTGCTCGACCAGGCCTATCACGGTATTACCGAGGCGACCTCCTGGATGTCGCCTTCCGAATACGATGTGGCCTCTCGCCCGGATCATCTGGAGACCCTGGAGTCGCCCGACACTTATCGAGGTCGGCTGCGCGGCAACGAACCCGGGGTCGGGCGCGTCTATGCCGAGAACTGCGATCAGGCGATTGCAAACCTGGCGCAACGCGGCCTGCGACCGGCCGCGTTGATGATCGACTCGGGCACCAGTAGCTGCGGTATTCTCGATTTGCCGGAAGGGTATCTTGCTGCCCTGGTGTCGAAGGTCAGGGCTGCCGGTGGCGTCTATATCGCCGATGAAGTTCAGGTCGGTGTTGGCCGTTCGGGCAGCCAATTCTGGGGGTTCGCGGCGTACGGAGTGCAACCCGACATAGTCACAATCGGCAAACCAATCGGCAATGGTCACCCGATCGGAATCGTCGTTACGAGCCGCGAGATTCTGGCCAAATTTAACGCCTACATGCCGTTTTTCAGCACCTTCGGGGGAAACCCGGTGTCAGCCGCCGCGGGGCTCGCCGTACTCGGAGTAATGGCTCGCCAGAGCCTGCAGCAAAATGCTGCCGAAACCTCTGCCTATTTAAAAGCGGGTATCCAGGATCTGGCCGAACGCGAAACCCTGATCGGCGATGTGCGCGGTTCGGGGTTATTGATTGGCATAGACCTGGTGCTCGATCGTGAAACCCGCGAACCGGCAGCCGATGCAGCGAAACAGGTATTCAATCACATGCGCGACAATGGTGTGTTAATCGGCATCGCGGGACCGCATCACAATGTCCTCAAGATCCGCCCGCCGATGACTTTCGGCAAATCCCATGCCGATCAGTTGATCAATACTCTCGCCGAGGCGTTGAACGTGCTGCGATGACAGATCTGAAACAAGACAGCGCTAATACCTCCTTTAACAATGCCGACCATAGCCCTGCCGAAACCCGGCAGGGCATTATCCTGATCGTAGTGGGCCTCAGCATTGCGTCGCTAGCGGGCGCGATCATGAAGATATTGGCCAACGACCTGAGCGCGATTCAAATCACCTGGATCCGGTTTTTTGGTTACGCGATGATCATGCTGCCGATCGTGATGATTCGCTTTGGGCGCCCGGCTCTGAAACCGGCACGTCCCGGCATCCAGGTGATCCGGGGAATCACCATGGCGGCGGCCACGGTTGCGTTTATTACCGGCGTTCAAACCGTCGACTTTGCCGACGCGATAGCGATATTGTACGCCTACCCGTTTTTGTTGGTTTTACTGGCGGTCCTGTTCCTCGGCGAACGGGTTCATACGGCAGGCTGGCTCGGCATCGTCGGGGGGTTTATCGGCGTACTACTGGTCATGCGGCCCGAATTTAAAAGTTTTAACTCGGGCACGCTCTGGATATTTTTAGCCGCAATCGTGATCAGTATTCAACTAGCGCTTAATCGCAAGCTCGGCACCCTGTCGCACCCGCTGGTTACCTCGCTCTGGGGAGCGGTGACCGCAAGTATCGTATTGTCATTTTTCCTGGTGTTTCACTGGCAGCCGATTGGTAGCGAAAATCTGTGGTTGATTGCGGTGCTGATCATCTGCGGTGGTCTCAGCCAGACGCTGATCGTATTTTCTTTTGCGAGGGCCACCGCATCGGCGCTTGCGCCTTTCACTTACTTTGAAATTGTCGCCGCGGTCGCTATCGGCTACTTTTTGTTCGGCACACTGCCGGTCTGGATTTCCTGGGTCGGAATTTTCCTGATTACCCTGAGCGGACTTATCGTCGCGCGATCTCTACCCAGTCGCGAAGTACCCCAACGGAGTCCGAAAATTTAACCCGACCCAGGATAGTCGAGTTCCACGCAGTAGTCGATCAGGCAAAGGCGGGCATCACCTCGGAACAGAATAACTCGAGCGAGTGCTTCTGTTCCTTATGCCCAAGTCCCATACTCGCGTAGTAAATGAAATCATCGACACCAAGGGCCTCGTAACGCTTCAGTTTGGCAATTACCTCGTCAGGCGAACCGAACATTAAATTCGCTTCCAGCATATCCGGGTTATATTGCTCGCGATCCACCAGGTCCTCGAGCGGGATCTTTTTCGGAAAACCGTTAACGACATCACCCAGGTTTCGAAATAGGTTTTCAAACTGGCCGAGGGCACCCTGAATCGCCAAGACCGCAGTATCGCGTCCTGCTGCTGTGTCATACAGGGCGGTGTGGCGCATTATCGCAAAGGTTTGAGGGACACAGTCGGGGTTCGCTACCAGAGATTCATCTAACAGGGATTTGTAGAGTTCCACCTCGGAAAATGGCCGCGTTAGTGGCCAGGACATGATGTTACATTCCTGTTTCACGGCATAGTCGAAGGTAATTGGCGATCTTGCAGCGACCCAGATCGGCGGATGCGGTTTCTGAACCGGTTTTGGTACCGACGTGGCAATCGGGAAGGACCAGAACTCGCCATCGTGTTCGCAATCACCAGCCCAGAGTGCCTTTAGCACCGGTAACATTTCATTCATGTAACGCCAGGCATCGGATTGTTTCAGTCCCGGACGCATACGATCAAATTCGCGCTGGTAGGCCCCCGAGCCGATGCCGAATTCGAGCCGTCCACCACTGATCAGGTCAGTAAATGCCGCCTCACCAGCGAGGTTAATCGGATTCCAGTAGGGAGCTACCGCGACCGCAGTACCGAGCCGGATGCTATCGGTATGCTGAGCCCACCAGGTCAGAATCTGAAATGGATTCGGGGCGATGGTCATTTCGAGTGCGTGATGCTCGGCTGCCCAGACGATCTTGAATCCACCCTGGTCGGCCCTCTGCACCATTTCCAGCGTATGGCGGGTAACGTCGCTCATAACCATACTCTGATCCATGCGTTCTAAATTAATCGCCAAATGAAATTTCATTTTTATTACCTTTACTAGCGATGATTATGCCGTTCAACGTTCGGAATTATTAGGCCTCATGCTAAACCATGTCCCGCTTTCTGTCTCGCTCAATCACCGAGCTACACAATATTATAAAGATAACCTATAATTGTTAGGGTCTAGTTGTACACACCAGCCGAATTTTGATCGACTCATGCGGAGGTCACAATTGAAGATGAAACGCAGAGAATTCGTCAAATTATGCGCGTCTGCGGTTGCAGGTGTTAGCGCCAGTCCTGAGCTGTTAGCTGCGGGTAAACGTGAACTGCATTTTTATGAACGTGTCGCACTAATCGACCTTAAAAGCCAGAAACCGATGCGCGCCGCATCGCTCGAAGTGGGCGAGACTTACCTGTTTCATTATCCCTTTGTATCTACCCCCTGCTTTCTGCTCGACCTGGGTCGACCGGTGACGAGCAGGGAAAATCTCGAGACACGCGATGGTGACCGCTACTACTGGCCGGGTGGTGTCGGGCCAAATCGTTCGGTTGTCGCTTTCTCGGCTATCTGTGCCCACAAGATGAGCCATCCATCGCAGTCTGTAAGTTTCATAAACTATCGACCTGGGACCACAAGCTTCCGTGATCACGACGAAAAAGTAGTACAGGACGCGGGTGTCATTTACTGCTGCTCGGAAAAAAGCGTCTATGATCCTGCCCTTGGTGGGCAGGTTCTTGGCGGACCTGCACCACAACCGCTCGCTGCAATTGCGCTAGATTACGTGGAGGCGGAAGACAGCTTTTATGCCACCGCGACCATCGGTGGCGAGATGTTTGAAAAGTACTTCGATATTTTCGGACAGCGACTGGTATTGGATTACGAGCGTCTGGATATTCACAGCGAGTCGAGTGGTTCCACCGAGCTAATGCGAATGCAAGATTTCTGTACCAACCTGGTGCTGTGCTGAGGCAAGTAGCAGCACATAATTAATGCCTCGCAAAAGCTGGCCCCGTGAGCAAAGCGAACGCCCTGGGTCTGACCCATTTTCACATGGGGGTGAGGAGGATCAAAAGAAGGTCCGGTGGACCTTCTTTCCACCAGATATAGTATGTAAGTTACTGATTCAACTTAATATTTATTAACTGGGTCAGTGGCTATATACGTTCCTATATACGCCACGACTTCAAATAAGCACTAATCCTACCCTATTCTGTACAGACTCTTTTAAAAATTAATATCCCTGGATGTGGAACCATCAAAACCATCAAAAGCCCCCCAGATTGACAAGATGTTTCGTAAGGAGGAACATTCTTGAAAAGGATGCCTAAACATGGAAGTAGATTCTCAGAAATGCTCTGATTACCTGTTACTTATCCAGGCTCGCTTGTATGGGTGGTCAGGTAGTAATGCTGATAGAGCAGAAAGACTTGGGTTATCCACAAATAGCATAAACGACTTAACGATAGTTCAAACCATTCCATGAGTGGCGCGGAAGAAAGGTCTAAGCCCTAATTAACTCGAATGACAACGCCATCTGGTAACTCGGGCTTAGCAGTATTTTGAAATGGTTCTGTTTTTTCTACGAAGATTGTTAATCCGGGAGCCAAGTAAAGGTCATCTGCAATCCGATCGGCAAAACGGTCAAGAATTATCTCTATTTTCTCGACCAACAAGTCCGCGTCAAACTTTGCCAGTTCAAAATAATCGCCGAGATCCTCTCGGTACATCCAATTCGCGTACACCTCGACACCCGAATCGACGTCAGACGTGGCACCCTCCATTGAGGCAAATGCACGAACGCTGCCGGTAAATGTTATGTCTGGATCATACTTGCCTTCCATAGTCAGCTCAAAAATAGGGCGCAATTCAAGCCGGGCAATATGCGTTTCCCCCGAGCATGGCTCCCCCTTGGCCACCGATGACGCCTCAACGCAAACCCATTGCTTTGTTGTGTCTGTGTCCAGAGCTTCGACGAATCTGCGGTCAATCGAGGTCAGAAGTTCCATATCATGCCAGACACTGTTGAATGCAATGGCGGCGGCATCGACTTCGTCTATGGAATGTGCCATGGCCGCGCCGGTCGCGGCGGTAAAAGGCAGCGCTATAAGTGTAGCTGCTGCTACGAACACGTAAGCCCCACCGCAGAGTTCGCCGCTGCAGCTGCCGCCCCCGCCCCCGGAAAACACGGCTTTTAGAGTTTCACCTGCTGCCAGCGATGCGCCCGCACCGGCCCCCCGGACCACTTGGCCCGGCGCATAATATCCGCGCACGTAGTCAGCGTCAGTATAGACAACCAGGGCTTCTGCCTCAGTTGTTACTGAAGCGTCAAGCGCCGGGAGGGTAACTGTCGTAGCGCAGGAAACGGCGAGAAGTACAATGCCCACCGCCGCGCATACCCTAAATGGGATTTCCATTGCTAATCGACAGGAAGCAAGAACCTCGGCTTTTTTGATTACACTCATTCCAAATCCCTCTTTGTTTATTGGTCTGTAGACTTCAACCAGTGTTTGCATCTAGCAATCTGGTTATTATTGACATGCTCCTTTGCTGACTTCCTTTAATCATACTATTAAAGTAGTATTTGTCGATTAGTTCGGGAAAAGTATCCAAATACGATACCCGTGGCCTAAGTAGTAGTTACTTTTGTTTATAATTGTCAGTTGGTTTAGAGATCAGACTTAGCCACCTTGCAGATCATCGCCCGTCAAATTGATCACACGCCTTGTAATCCTAATCCTACGAAACCTGCCGCCCTATGGACTTCCCAGTATTTGCTAGACACCTAATAGCGTTAAAATGTAACTCTATAGGAGGTGTTTATGAGCAGCAAGCGGTACACAGAAGAATTCAAAATTGAAGCTGTAAAACAGGTGACGGAGCGTGGCTATTCTGTTGCTGAAGTGGCTAAACGATTGGGAACGACTACGCACAGTTTGTACAGCTGGTTGAAGCGTTATGGGCAGCAGGGTCCCCAGCAGGCCAACAGAATTGATGACCAGGCAGAGATTGCCCGGCTTAAGTCCGAACTCCGTCGTGTTAGCGAGGAGCGTGATATTTTAAAAAAGGCCGCGGTGTACTTTGCCAACGACCACGGGTGAAGTACGCCTTTATCCGCGATCACCGTTTGGAGTTTTCGGTCCGGGCAATGTGCCGGCTATTTAAAGTGCATTTCAGCGGGTTTTATGCCTGGTTGCGTAAACCGTTATCGACCAGGGCGATAGAGGATCGGAGATTGCTGAAGTTAATCAAACAATTCTACGTGGCCAGTGGAGCAACCTATGGTAGTCCATGGATCCATCGGGATATGCGCGAATCAGGCGAAACCTGCAGCGTTCACCGTGTCGCGCGTATTATGAGAGAGAATAAGTTGAAAGCACAGATTGGTTACAAGCGCCGTTATATCAAGGGTGGTAAGTTGGCGAGCGTAGCAGAGAATCACCTGGATCGTAACTTTAGTCCCGATGCGCCCAACCGGGCCTGGGTGAGCGATATCACTTATGTCAGAACCTATGAAGGATTTCTGTATCTGGCAACCGTGCTGGACTTATTTTCAAGGCGCATCGTAGGCTGGTCAATGGATAAAACGATTGATCGCCACTTGGTTCTCAATGCGCTGTTGATGGCAGTCTGGAAACGCCAGCCCAAGGAGTCGGTACTAGTCCATAGTGATCAGGGTAGCCAATATGGAAGCGCAGATTATCTGGCTTTCATGAAGGAGAATAATCTTGAGCCTTCGATGAGTCGCCGAGGCAATTGCCTGGACAATGCTGTTGCCGAGAGTTTCTTTGCCACGTTTAAAAAACGAGTGATCCAGAAAAAGATCTTTGCAACACGTGACGAAGCCAGGGGCGAGATATTCAATTTCATTGAGATGTTTTACAATCCGGCGAAACGACATAGCCATACCGGTGGCATGTCTCCTGCTAAATTTGAAGCAGACTATTTTTCGAGGCTAGATGGCGTCTAATGAACCCTGGGAAGTCCACTACGCTACTCCGGGCATCCTGCCCTACGCCCTACGGGCCAGCCTTCGGCTGTTCAAATTTGTTCCAGACAAATTTGTCACATTCCATGTTCAAGCAGGTCATTGCCATAAAATAAAAAAGCCCCAACCATTCTGGCTGGGGCTTTATCATTTTAATGCCTGGCAATGACCTACTTTCACATGGGGAGACCCCACACTATCATCGGCGCAGATCCATTTCACTTCTGAGTTCGGAATGGGATCAGGTGGGTCTAGAACGCTATTGTTGCCAAGCAAACCGGCTTGTGAATTCCGGGGACGCAATACTTAATTCCTGATCGTTTCCCCGGGGCTTCCAGGAACCAATTGAATTAAGTATTGTGTCCCCGGAATTCACTAATTCGAATACTGTAATAAAGTTAATGTTGCATCGGTATGACGCGACATAACACAACCAAAGTTGTTTGGGTGTTATATGGTCAAGCCTCACGATCAATTAGTACCAGTTAGCTACACACATTACTGTGCTTCCACACCTGGCCTATCAACGTCGTAGTCTTCGACGGATCTTTAGAGAGCTTAAAGCTCTAGTGAGAATTAATCTTGGGAGAGGCTTCCCGCTTAGATGCTTTCAGCGGTTATCCTGTCCGAACGTAGCTACCCGGCAATGCCACTGGCGTGACAACCGGAACACCAGAGGTTCGTCCACTTCGGTCCTCTCGTACTAGAAGCAGCTTCCCTCAATTCTCAAACGCCCACGGCAGATAGGGACCGAACTGTCTCACGACGTTCTAAACCCAGCTCGCGTACCTCTTTAAATGGCGAACAGCCATACCCTTGGGACCTGCTTCAGCCCCAGGATGAGATGAGCCGACATCGAGGTGCCAAACACCGCCGTCGATATGAACTCTTGGGCGGTATCAGCCTGTTATCCCCGG
>Ga0255049_10000995_pt1 | contig 16291 bp, 12 predicted proteins | sample JV7_2_3_MG_FD_183615 | JGI IMG/M metagenome (GOLD analysis project Ga0255049, IMG submission 183615) | Seawater microbial communities from Jervis Inlet, British Columbia, Canada - JV7_2_3 | ecosystem: Environmental > Aquatic > Marine > Inlet | place: Canada: British Columbia | collected 2016-10-06
CCAGTACCAGCTGGTAGACGCTGCGGTTCAAAGTATCGCCCACAGTACGGCTGGAATGACCAGGATGCTGGCAAAGTTCGCGATCAGCACGATCGATGCGACCTTCTGCGGCTCCTGGTTGAAGCGCTCGGCGACGAGGAAGTTGAGTACCGCCGGGGGCAGGGCGCTGAACAGCAATAGCACCGACGCCTGTTCTCCGGGCAGGGGCAGCAGTTGAACAAACGGTATGCCGATTGCGAGCCCGCTGAGCGGACAAATCAGCGCGGCTACGCTGCCAATGCGCCAGTCGTTCAGGTCGATGGAAATCATGCGTACGCCGAGCGAGAACAACAACAGCGGAATCGAAACCTGGCCGAGCATGTGAATCGGTAAACGCAGAAAATCCGGGACCACAATTCCCGATATGGCGACGCCAATACCGAGGAGGGTCGCCAGGATCATCGGGTTTTGAAACACGCTTTTTAACGACCAGCGTTGCGTGATCATTTGCTGGCCGAGTAGAAAATGCAGGAAGTTTTCTATAGCGAACAGCAAAACCGCGGCGGGCAGCGCCGCGCTGCCAAAGGTCAGTATGATCAATGGCACGCCCATGTTGCCGGAATTGCTGAACATCATCGGCGGCACGAATGTCTTCCATTGGTAACCCAGCAGCCGTGCCACCGGCCACGCGACGAGACTCGAGCCGAGCACGACGGCGGCGCCGCCGAGGGTTAGCAGCAGGTAGTCGGTAAGGGCGTAGTCACTGGCCGACAGCGTGTCGAAAATAAGCGCCGGTATGAAGACTTCCATGTTGAGCCGATTGCCCGACGACATATCGGTATTGTGGCGATAGCGCGCATACAGGTAGCCGACGGCGACGATGCTGAATACCGGAAAGATAATCGCAACAATGCGATAGGCAAGATCGACCTGGGGCATCACAAAGGCTAGAAGTGGAGCGAGAGATCCCGGTGCACGGCCAGGCAGGAAGCGATCGATTCCGCCTGTTCGCCAGTCAGACGTTGTTGCATGCGTATGCCGATGGTGGTTGCGATCGCCTCGTCATATTCCTGCAGATCCCTGGCCAGGTCGGCGGCGCGCAGGCGCCAGCCGAGTTCGGATTGCAACACCTCGGCAGCTTGCAGGAGGTTGTCGAGCGCCTTGTCCTTGTCGGGGTTGTTGCCGCGCAAGGCGCGCTTGGCGCGTGATAGCTTCGAGGTGATACGGTGCGTTTCGGTTAATAGGTCGAGCTCGTTTGCGAACGCCTTGATGGCGTCGAGACCTTCCACGACCGTCTTCTGCCGAACCAGTTCGGTCAATGGTTCGATCTGGCCCTGTAACTCGGCAAGCGCCTCGGTCTGTGCAATCATGGTTTGCACGGTGACGATAGTGCTGTAGCTTTCATCGACGTTCTGGCGATATTTCATACGCGTTGACTTTTCCGCCTTGGCCAGCGTAACGAACCTGGCGCGGGCGTCTTCCCAGGTATCGGGAATGCTGGCTTTGAGCTTTTCCTGGTCTCCTTCGCGCCTGGCGATGGTCGCCAGAATCTCGTCGATGCGCGCCTGATCAGGATTATCGCTGAAGGAAATGCGTTGGCGCTGCTGATCCAGTTCTTCAATTTCAGATGCCAGTCTGCGGAATTCCTTCTCGATTCGGCGTACCTGGAGGTGCTGCGGTCGATAACCCGGGGAATATTCTTCCAGCTTCTGCTCGGCGACCCGAACCGCTGCGACCAGGTCGAAGGTAGCGGCGGCCTGCCGGTAGCTTTCGTTGAGACGTTCCTGGTACTCGTCGGGGAGATAGGACAGGCTTGTGGTTTGTATGTGTGCGATACTTTTACGGATTGTCGCGCCGTTGTTGTCGTACTCGGCAAACAGGTAATCTTCCAGGCATTCCTGTAATTTGGGGTTGCTGGGCGGTGGCGCCGTCTCGGATACCAGGTGGGTTTTGGCCGGCAGGTAATTAACCAGGCTCGGAAACGCACCCGCGATGGCCAGTCCGACCAGCTGCAAGACGATAAACGCAGCCGCGCCTTTATAGATCTGCGTGGTTTTAACGTCTTTGGGCGCAACGCCGCGCAGGTAAAATAGCGAAAAACCGAAGGGGGGCGTCAAAAAGGAGGTCTGGATATTCAATCCCACCATGACGCCGAACCAGACCGCGGTGACGTTGGCGCCGGGGTCGGCCAGCAGTATCGGTGCGACAATCGGCACCACCACGACCGCGATTTCGAGAAAATCGAGGAAAAAGCCGAGGAAAAAAATCACCGCCATGACGACGATAAACTGGGTCCAGAAGCCACCGGGTAGCGAGGTCAGGTGTTCCTTCACCAGTTCTTCGCCGCCAAAACCGCGAAATGCGGTCGTCAGCATCGCCGCACCCAGCAAGATGATGAAAACCATCGATGTTGTCTTGGCGGTGTCCATCATTACGCTGCGCAAGGTATCGTCAATTTTAAACGCGCGCCAGGATGCCCAAAAGATTGCGCCAATCAATATGGCTACCGCAATACAGGCAAGGGCGATACCGAAAGCATCGGATGCATTTTGAATATTCTTGATGTTGAGGTTGAAAAATTTAAGCAGAACAGTAATCGTGACGATCGAACCGATGGCCAGAATTGCCGGGTAGTAGGCCCGGGGCTTACCCTCCATAAGCCGGTAACTGCCCATGATCATCGCGCCGATGGCGCCTATTGCGCCGGCCTGATTGACGGTCGCAACACCGAGAATAATCGAACCCAAAACGATCAATATCAGTGCCAGCGGAGGCACCAGCGCCAGCAGTACCTTGACGATAAACTTGTGGTCGAATTTTCCTTCAAAGGGCACCGGCGGGGCGTTTTCTGGTTTGATCAGCGCCGAGATCAATATGTAGAGCATATAGATCCCGACCAGGATCATGCCCGGGATAAAGGCGCCCATGAACATGTCGCCGGCACTCGCGGTAACCACATCGAAATCGCCCGGCATGGAAAATTCCCCGGTCGCCAATTTGTAGTCGGCCTTGCGTGTGGTAGCGGCCTGATCAGCCGCACTGGATAGCTGATCGGCCAGGATAATCAGAACTATCGATGGCGGTATAATCTGCCCGAGCGTACCGGACGCGCAGATGGTGCCGCAGGCGAGGGATTTCGAATAATTATTGCGCAGCATCGCCGGCAGAGAAATCAATCCCATCGCGATTACGGTGGCTCCGACGATTCCCGTGGTGGCCGCGAGTAAGGCGCCGACGAAGACGACCGAAATTCCGAGACCGCCAGGGACAGGACCAAACAGTTGCGCCATCGCGACCAGCAAATCCTCGGCGATCTTGGAGCGTTGCAACATGATGCCCATGAAGATAAATAACGGGATTGCAATTAAGGTATCCCGTTCAACGTCCCAGTAAAGACTTCGGTAATTCGTAACCCCGGCGCTTAGCCATTGATTTGGCCCGCCGAGTACAAAATAGGCGTCGACATTGCCCTCGAAAACCCAGCCGCAAAAGGCGGCGATGGCGACGGTGGCGATCGCCGAACCCGGCAGCGAGAAGGCAACCGGGAATCCAGAGGTGAGTGCAAACACCATGATTGCGATTAACAAAACCAGAAAATAAAGTTCCATGATCAGTTACTACTATTACTGGTTATTAATTGCCGGTAGCTTAGCTGCGCTTCATGTTCGCCGGGGTCCTGCAACTGTGCAATGTTATAAAGCAGGTAACTGACGAATTGAATCAGCATCGATACCGCAAATACGATCAGAAAACCGGCCATGATGTACTTGACGTACATGCCATAGCCACTTTGTGAAACTTCGAAACTGAGCAGCGGGCTATTAAGGCTGTTGCCGCGGCCGCCCATTCCCTGCATGAGGATGACCCAGCAAATTGGAATACCGAGCAAGGTGCTGCCTAGCGAGTCGAACAAGGCCTTTTTACGGCGGCTAAACCCCGTATATATGACATCGACCCGCACGTGCCCTTCCTCGACCAGGGTGAAGGCGCTCGCAAACAAAAACAGGGCTGCGTACCAGAAACGAACCACATCACCCATGTAGGCCTGTTCATAAGAAAATACAAAACGTGTAATTACAATTAAAAACTCGGCTAACACACACATTAACGCCAGCCATGAAAAACTGATTGAACGGAACCGGGCTGCGAAAAACAGGGAAGCCACGATAAGCGGGTAGTGAACGAAAGTGCCGCGGAAAATAGGACGGCCGAGTTGACTGGTGAGCCATTCCCCGACCAAGAAATCGAGAAGTCCTTCTACCCTGAGAAAGGATATAATCATGTCGATAAAACCCACCAGCAGTACCGACCAGAATGAAACCCGGATGATGTAGGCTGATAATACCGCAAACCGAACACTCTCCTGTTCGAGGCTTCGATTTTGTGATTTAACCGCGTAACCGACACAGGCCGACAGCACTAGCAGGTAAAGAATTAACTGCCCCCAACCCCGGGTGATTTGCGCCTCATCGAGAGGGCTGCTGAGTGTTTCCAGCCCAAGCCAGCCGTAATGCGAGAATAGCAGGTAGCTGCCAGGCATATCCTGCCAGTAAACCAGATAATTGTTGAACAGATACAGAAACACCCCGCAGACCATCATGTAGGCCAACGCGCGGCTGATCAGCGTGCTGTTAGTGGTAGACATTGATAGCCCGGGCTGCAGACCAAAGAAAACGGAGCCCGAAGACTCCGTTTAACTTACATTGCCTGTGCTAGCTAAAGTCCGAGCACGCGATTTCGCTGGGCGACATAGGCCTGATCGGAGATCTTGACCCAGGCGCCAACTTCGTTACGTGATTTGATGAAACTCTCGTGAATCTTCTTCGCCAGCGGACTGTGCTGTTGGACTTCTTCGAAAACTTCCGCGGCAGCATCACCAAAGCTGTCGTAAGTATCGTCACTGAAGCTCTTCAGCTTGACACCCTGATCGGAAATCAGGGTGGCCAGCGCCGCGCCGTTTTTGGCGTTGTACTCCGACATCATGACCGAGTTTTCAGTTTCGGCGGCCGCGGTGATGATCTGCTGGTCGGATTTACTCAATCCATCCCAGAATTTCTTGTTGATACCGAGCGACAATTGCGAACCCGGCTCATGCATGCCCGGATAGTAGTAGTACTTGGCCGCTTCATAGAATTTATAAAAGCTGTCGTTCCAGGGACCTACCCATTCGGTTGCATCGATTGAACCCGATACCAGGTTTTCATAGATTTGACCACCGGGTAATGAAACGGGCGAGGCTCCCATTTTGGCGAGTACATCACCGCCCAGCCCCGGCATGCGCATCTTCAAGCCTTTGAAGTCGGCGGCGGAGCGCATTTCCTTGCGGAACCAGCCACCCATTTGCACGCCGGTGTTTCCGCAGGGCAGGCACTTTAAACCGTAGCCGGCTGCAATTTCGTCCCATAAGGCCTGACCACCGCCAAATTGAATCCAGGAATTGATTTCAGTGTAGGTCATGCCGAAAGGTACCCCGGTAAAATAAGCCCATCCCGGGTGCTTGCCTTTCCAGTAGTAATCCGCAGCATGGTACATTTGGGCATTGCCCGAGGCGACTTCGTCGAAGGCGTCAAATGCTTTTACACGTTCGTTCGCGGCAAAATAATTAACTTTCATACGGCCATCGGTCATGGCGGGAAGACGCTCGGCAAATCGTTGTGCACCGGTCCCAAGGCCCGGGAAGTCTCTACCCCAGGTCGCTACGATGTTAATTTCGATTTGACTCGAAGCGATTGCGGGTGCCGATACAGCGCCTGCTCCAGTTGCTAGGGCGGCTGCGACACCACCTTTTAGTACATCACGACGTTTCATTGATGATTCTCTCCGTTATTAATATTGCTTTAATTTTTTTATAGTGATTGGAGATCGGTTAGCTAGATCTCCTATTACAACGGCGCCATTCTGTGCCTTCTACCGTAACATTTCAAGTTTTAACACCGAGTTGGTCATTCACCGGGCTGTCCGACTGCAGCGTCTTTAACCGCTCCCAGGCCAGGCGGATATCGGCATTCACTGTATCGATCTGATTGCCAAGGAATCGCTCCGGGATGGTATCGGGCTGCAATACCGAATCGGGGTGCCCCTTGGGAAAGCTGGCGCTGTGACTGAAGAAGAGGAAACCCTGCAGGTTGATACCGTCGGTGGCTAGTTTGAGCGCGGTGAGCTGGTTTTCCAGTTCGAACAGCGGATTTTCAAACTTGAAACTTTTTTGTTCGATGACCTGGGTCCATTCCGAAATCCGCTCGGCGCAGTAGATGTTGCCAACATAGGGTTTGTACGAGATCAGCAGGATCGCATCCCGAGTCAGTGCGAGACGGTCGATGGTGTAATGGCCGTCGAGCCCGTCGGGGCAGATCAGGTTGCGTATCTGTTCACAGCCGATACGCTTGAGACAACGCTGCAGGCACCATTCACGAAAACGCACGATTAAACGCCGGCGATTTACGAATAAAATCAACAGTACCGCGATGCCGACGATCGCGTAGGCGATGATATCGGATTGCAGGTTGAGGGGGTTTATAATTTCGCTGACTTCCATGCGCAGGCATAATATCCAAACTCTTCCAAATTTCCATCGCCAATTGCCTTTGCGGATAGTAAAAATTACACTTGACTCGTTGATTCGAGAGCGATTCCGATATGACCACTCCCCAACTCACCGTAAAGCAACTATTCGATAGAGAAAGTTGCACCTATACCTATCTGCTGATCGACGGCGATACGGGCGAGGGTGCGATTATCGACGGTGTGCTCGAAACCTTTGATCGCGATATGCAGATTATCAACGAACTGGGTATCGAGTTACTCTATGCGATTGAAACCCATGCGCACGCCGACCACATCACCTCGGCCGGAAAAATGCGCGAAATGACCGGCGTCCAACTCGTCTATGGTGAAAGCTCGGGCATCGAAGCCATCGACATACCGCTAAAGGACGGTGACAGCATTGCGCTCGGACATTACCGCATAACCGCGATTTCGACGCCCGGACATACCAATGGCTGCACCAGCTATTTCTGTGACGGCATGTTGTTCAGCGGCGACACCCTGTTGATCAGGGGTTGTGGGCGCACCGATTTTCAGTTCGGTGATCCGGGCCAGTTGTACGACAGCATTACGCAAAAACTGTTCGTTCTCAGCGACGACACCATCGTCTACCCGGCGCACGATTACAATGGCCGTACCTCGTCCAGCATCGGTGAAGAAAAGACCTGGAATCCGCGTTTGGGCGGCAACCGCAGCCGTGATTCGTTCATCGAGTTGATGAACAATCTGAACCTGGACATGCCGAAGCGTATCAACGAAGCCGTCCCCGCCAATCTCAATGTCGGTATCAATTTCGACGCCAATCGATACCTGCTGCGTGACTTCGACATGAACGATCTCCACCAGGTCTGGCAAGATCTTCCCGAAAACTCGCTAGTCATGGATAACAGAACCGTCGAGGAATTCGCGCGCGGACATGTTCCGGGCAGCCGTAATATTCCGATGGGCACCGAGAACGGACTAGTACAGGAATTGAAGCAATACGACCAGATATACCTCTACTGCCGCTCGGGGCGGCGCGCACAAACCACCACCACCAATCTCAATTTTCAGGGCTTGAACCACGTCACCTGCATCAGTCACAGCGGCATGCCCGACTGGGAAAAGGCCGGCTACCCCGTCGAAACGTAGCTGATATCTTGAAGTCATCCCCGACCGCGAGCGGTCCACTTAGCCTGGGGCCTTAACAAAGACGTCGTAATCTTAGCCACAGAATTTCGAAACAAAGCCTTCGATCCGAGGCAAGCGATGATTCCCCTCGCGACGGACCGGTTGCCTCTGACATGATTACAACGCTGAGAATTCGAGGCCTCGATATCAAAAACTGAAACACTGTAAAGGGGCGGGGACTGGATTACCCGGACTTGGAAATTACCGTGTAGGCGTGTACGTAATCCATGCCATGACCAGTGGGGGCGTCGCGCACCATGTTACGATAAGTGCCGTAGTAGTCCTCGATGAGCTGGCGGCGCTCCTCTAGCGGGCGCTCGCTCGACAGGGCATTGAAAAATATACTTTCATTCCAGCTGCGAATCGTCGGGATGTATTCTTCAGCGAATCGCGCCGCATCGCCGTGTTCGCCAAAGGATTCGGCGTAGGGACATTTGACGATACGCGTATCGATATGATCGAGACGCAAACCTGCCTGGTGCACCGGGTCGTCCGCATTCACCAGCGGGGCACTGAATTCTTCCACGGTGTTGTAATACTGCGGCAAGGTCATGTTCTCGTACTCTTCGCGGCTGATACGGTCTTGCTGCAGGAAGTCGAGCCAGATCTGGTTGAAGGTATCGAACATGTTGATGCCGCCGGTGTTACCGAGATAGCGTCCCTGTTCGTCGCGCGCAAAGTTTATCAGCACCAGCTTGCCGCCCGGCTTCAGCTCGCGCGCCCGGTGTAATAGTATCTGCCGCCAGTCGCGATGCGCCTGGTCACGAAACGCCGCCAGTTCATCGCCTTGCGCCCCGACCGCCTGAACATGGTTGGACAGGTTGCACACCTTGGCGCTCAACCAGTGCATCGCGGTCGCCGAGAAGCCGATATCCAGCGTATTCGCGGGAACGATCTGACGGTAGAAGCTGGTGCCGGAAACCAGCGGAAAGATATCCGCGTGCCGTTCGAGGTAGGTTTCATAGGAACCAAGCCCGTAAACATTGGCAATCAAGGCGTTGAAATCGTTACGCGGTTGGTCCGAGTAGACCACCGTGACCGGCGCCCCGGGAGCGCGCGCGGCGACGGCATCGATCACCTTCGTGATCATCGATAACGAGGTGCCGGCATCGGCGGTGCCCATGTCGGAGATCGTGAACCCCGATTCGATCGAATTCAGCGGCAGCTTGTCGATGGCGTCTATCACCATCGGTGTGGCCGCATCGATGACGTGTTTGGCGCCGATAGTGGCCAGCGAATAGAGCCCGCCGCCGCTCATGGTTATACCTTCTGAATGCCCGCTGTCAGCCATTGGCTCCTCCGCGTGTGCCCATTTATAGTTAGTTAATCCTGCCGCTTCGTCGACATCGCCAGCACCAGTTCAGCCATGTTACGCGCACCGTTACCGTCGCCGAGATTTTCTCGCACGCGTTCGAGACCCGAGTCGATGCGTGCACGATATTCATGATTCTCGAGTAAATCAAATAATTCCTGGCTGACTTTTTGCGGGTTGGCGTCCGCCTGCAGAAACTCTTTCACCACGGCATCGCGCGCGACGATATTGACCAGCCCGATGTACGGTATGGTGACCAGGCGACGCATGATCTGGTAAGAGAGCGTCGAGACCTTGTAGAGTATGCACATCGGTACTCGCAGCAACGCGATTTCGAGCGTAACCGTTCCCGAACAGGTCGCGATCGCATCACAGCAGGAAATTACATCGTAAATTTCGTCGCGAGTCACGCTGATTTCGATACCGCTGTCGCGTACCTGGCTCGAAATGTCATCGAAATCCAGGGTCGAGGCAACCGGTAGCACGAATCTTAAATCGCTGTCCTGTTCAAGCATGCGCTTTGCACACGCAAACATCACCGGTAACAGGCGGGTCACTTCATTGTAGCGGCTACCGGGAAACAACCCCACAACCCTGGTATTTGCGGAAATACCGAGTCGGGTTCGAATAGTATCGGCGCCAGAACTGGTTTTTACCTTGTCGACTAATGGATGGCCGACAAAACTGACCGGGATACCGGCCGCTTCGTAGTATTGTTTTTCAAACTGGAAGATGACCGCCATGTGATCGATCAGCCGGCCGATCTTGTGGATGCGTTTCGGTCGCCAGGCCCAGACCTGCGGGCTGATGTAAAACAGGACCGGGATCCCCAACTCTCGCGCATGGCGCGCCATCTTGAGGTTGAACTCGGGGTAGTCGACCAGCACCAGCAGATCGGGGCGGGTGTCGTCGAGACGTTGTTTAACGATAGCCATGGCGCGCTTGATATCGCTCCAGTGACGTAACACTTCGACCAGACCGACGACAGCAATAATCGATGAGTCGAAAAATACATCGACCCCGGCCCTGGTCATTTCGGAGCTGCCCATGCCGCTGAGTTCGATATCAGGTTGTAGCTGGCGTAACTGATCGACAAACTCGGCCGCGTGCGCGTCACCGGAGGCTTCGCCGGCCAGGATCATGACGTGGGGTGGCTTCATCCGGCGTCCAGGATTGCCTCGCACACGCTTTCCACTTGCTGTGCGCTCATTTCCGGAAATATCGGAAACGACAGGCATCGCCGCGCGCAGGCCTCGGTAACCGGCAGCTCCGGCTGCGCGGTATCGGCAAAGGCCTTTTGCTGATGCAGCGGAATAGGGTAGTAGACGGCACAGGCGATATCGCGCGCGAGAACCGCTTCGCGGACCGCGTCGCGCCCATCGCCGAGCAGGGTGTACTGGTGAAAAACATGATCGCGATCGGCGGCGATGGCGGGCGTCGTGAAACGGCTGTCGGCGAGCAGGCGGTTATACTGCTCGGCAACCCGCAGGCGTCGTCGATTGTAGTCGTCGATATACTTGAGCTTGATGCGCAGGATGACCGCCTGCAGTTCGTCCAGGCGACTGTTATAGCCGATGACATCGTGATGATATTGCTGACTGCTGCCGTGGTTGCGCAACATTTTTATCTGCGCCGCGATCTCGTCGTCGTCGGTCGTGATCATGCCGCCGTCTCCATAACAGCCGAGATTCTTGCTGGGGAAAAAACTGAAGGCGCCGACGCTGCCGAAGCCGCCGGTCATCTTGCCGCGATAGCGACTGCCGAAGGACTGCGCGCAATCCTCGATCACCAGTAGTCCGAATTCATCGGCCAGGGCCATGATCTCTTCCATGTCCGCCGCTTGCCCGAACAGGTGGACCGGCAATATCGCCCGGGTTCGTGGCGTGATTGCAGCGCGAATTTTTTCGGCATCGATATTGAAGCTGTGCGCTTCGATGTCGACGAACACGGGAACCGCGCCGAGGTAACGAATGGCTTCCGCGGTCGCGATGAAGGTGAATGCGCTGGTGATGATTTCATCGCCAGCCTGGATGCCGGCGGCCAGCAGGGCGAGGTGCAGCGCGTCGGTGCCCGAGGCGCAACTGATGGCGTGCTTGACGCCGAGGTATTTCGCCGCTTCCTCGTCGAAAGCCTGCACGTTGGGGCCGAGTATGTAACGCGTCTCGGCCAGCGCCTGCAAAATCGCGCTGTCGATTTCAGGCTTGAGGGTTTCGTACTGACCTTTCAGGTCGACCATGGGTATATTCATTTTGAATCCTTGATTTGGCGGGTGATGGCGATGGCCGTCTCCAGTGCGCGCCTGCCATCTTCGCCGCTGACCAGCGGCCGCCGGTTGCCGTTGATGGCGTCGATAAAGTCGAGCACCTCGAGGTTGAGGGCGTCGTTATCCTCGAAGCGCAGTTCCTCGTGGCTGATGTCTTTATAGCCTTCCGGGTTGTTGGTTTCGCCCTTGCGGTTCAACGCCAGGATCTTCTCCTGAAAATCGGCGGACAGGTAGGCATTCTTCTGAAAAATGCGCAACTTGCGCTCGCGCTTGCGGCTGATGCGGCTGGCGGTGACGTTGGCAACGCAGCCGTTTTCGAATTCGATGCGCGCGTTGGCGATATCGATAGTGTCCGACAACACCGAAATTCCGCTCGCGGAAATATGCTTGACCGGGCTGTCGATCAAATCGAGTATGATATCGATATCATGGATCATCAAGTCGAGGATAACGCTCACATCGGTGGCGCGCAGGCTAAATGGCGCCAGTCGCGTCGACTCCAGAAATAACGGCCTGTGCAAATGCTCCTCGATACCGATCATGACGCTGTTGAAGCGCTCGATATGCCCGACCTGAAGCACCAGCCCCCTGTCACGGGCGATTTCGATCAGGCTGGTGGCCTCGGCCGCCGTTTCCGTCACCGGTTTTTCGATGAGACAGTGAATTCCCGCTTCCAGAAATTCACGCGCGATTTTATAATGCAGGCTGGTCGGGACCACGAGACTGATTGCATCCACCAGTGGGATGATATCGCGGTAATCGGAATAGGCATCGGCGCCATGCTTTTGTGCGATTTCGCGAGCATTTTCAATATCCGTATCGACCACGGCGAGCAGTTGGCAAGCTTCGCAGGCGGCATACTTGTCAGCATGCCATTTGCCGAGATGACCAACACCAACAACCGCAACCTTGAGTATTTTAGACATAGTGGCAGGGGTAAATTGAAACGGCGCATTATATATGGATGAAAAGCCAATTGCTAAGCTTGTTGCCGGCGTCGACGAAGCAGGGCGGGGTCCGCTGGCGGGTTCGGTCGTTGCCGCCGCTGTGATACTGAATGCGTCCCGGCCGATCGACGGTTTAACCGATTCCAAGAAACTCTCGGCCGCAAGGCGAGCGACCCTCGAAGCGGAAATAAAGCTCAAGGCGGTGGCCTGGTCGGTCGCCGAGTCCAGCCAGGGTGAAGTCGATGAAATCAACGTCCTGCAGGCCAGCCTGCTGGCAATGAAACGCGCTCTGCTGGCACTGGATGTCAAACCCGAACAGGTGCTCGTCGATGGCAATCGACTGCCGCGACTCGCCGGATACCACATGCTCGCCATCGTCGGCGGTGATCTGTCCGAGCCCTGCATATCGGCCGCTTCGATACTCGCCAAGGAATACCGCGACCGCCAGATGCTGGAACTCGATCGCCTCTACCCGCAGTATTGCTTTGCACAACACAAGGGTTACCCGACCGCCCTGCATCGCGAACTGCTGAAAAAGCACGGCGTCTCCCCGGTACACCGCAAGAGCTTCCGCCCCGTCAGGGAGCTGCTGCCATGAATAACCGATTCGTACATCTGCATCTGCACAGCGAGTACTCGCTACAGGACAGCACGCTACGCCTGAAGCCGATGCTGCAGCAGGTACGCGAACGCGGCATGGGCGCGGTTGCGCTGACCGACCTCAACAACATGTTCGCGGTCGTCAAGCATTACCGGGCGGCAACCTCGATGGGCGTGAAGCCGATCTTCGGCGCCGATGTCTGGGTCCATCATCCCGAGCGTCCCGACGGGCTCAGCCGCCTGGTCCTGCTGTGTCAGAACGAACAGGGTTACCTGAACCTGAAGAAACTCATCTCACGCGCATACCAGGAAGGCCAGACGGCGGATCGCGCGACCCTGCAGATCGACTGGCTACGCGACGCCAACGAAGGACTGATTGCGTTGTCGGCCTGCCTGGAAGGCGACATTGGCCTCGCGCTCAGGTCGCAAAACACGGAGCTGGCCGAATTCTGTCTGCGCGAATGGCTGGCGATATTCGACAATCGCTTCTTTCTTGAGCTACAGCGCACTGGGCGCGCGCGTGAAGAAGCCTACATCGCGCAGGCGGTGACCTGGTCGGAAGCACTGCAGGTCCCGGTCGTCGCCACCAATGACGTGCGCTTTATCAATGCCGATGATTTCGAGGCACACGAAGTCAGGGTCTGTATCTGCACCGGTTTCACGCTCGACGACGAGCGCCGGCCGAAGCTCTACTCACCGCAACAATACCTGCGATCGGCCGATGAAATGGTGGAGTTGTTTGCCGATATTCCGGAAGCGACAGCCAATTCGGTCGCTATCGCCAATGCCTGCAACCTGCGTCTCAAGCTGGGTGAAGCCTGTCTGCCCGAGTACCCGATTCCTGACGGATATAGCACCGACAGTTACCTGCGCCACGTCGCCGCCGAGGGCCTCGACCGACGCATCGAATTTTTACAGCAACAATTACCCGCCGGTACAACGCTGGACCGTGCACCCTACGACGAGCGACTCAAGATTGAACTCGACGTCATTATCGAAATGGGATTCCCAGGCTACTTTCTGATCGTCATGGACTTCATCGCCTGGGCCAAACAGCAGGACATTCCAGTAGGGCCGGGGCGCGGCTCTGGCGCTGGCTCGCTGGTCGCCTATGCGCTCGACATCACCGATCTCGACCCGCTCGCCTACGAATTGCTGTTTGAACGTTTCCTCAACCCCGAACGCGTCTCCATGCCGGACTTCGATATCGACTTTTGCATGGATCGGCGCGACGAGGTCATCGAGTATGTCGCCGACCATTACGGGCGCAACCAGGTTTCACAGATCATTACCTATGGCAGCATGGCCGCCAAGGCGGTGATTCGAGATGTCGGCAGGGTCATGTCGCATCCTTATGGCTTCGTCGATCGTATCGCCAAGCTGGTTCCCTTCGAGGTTGGTATAACGCTCGACAAGGCACTGGAACAGGAGGAAGCGCTGCTCGAACTCTACCAGCAGGAAGAAGATGTCACTATGCTGATCGATATGGCGCGCTCGCTGGAAGGCCTGACGCGCAACGTCGGCAAACACGCCGGCGGTGTCGTCATCTCACCTAGCGACCTGACCGATTTTACGCCGCTGTACTGTGAGCAGGGCGGCGCCGGGCTGGTCTCGCAGTACGACAAGGATGACGTCGAAGCCGTGGGACTGGTCAAGTTCGACTTCCTCGGCCTGCGCACGCTTACCATCATCGACTGGGCGGTACGCGCGATCAATGCTCGACGCGGCGACGACAAGCTCGAAATCGAACGTATTCCGCTGGACGATGCCGACAGCTTCAAATTACTGCAGGCCTACCAGACGACCGCGGTGTTTCAACTCGAGTCGCGCGGCATGAAGGATTTGATTCGACGCCTGCGGCCCGACAGTTTCGAAGACATCATCGCGTTGGTTGCACTGTTTCGGCCGGGTCCGCTGCAGTCTGGCATGGTCGACGACTTCATCGACCGCAAGCATGGCCGCTCGCGCGTCGAGTATCCGCACCCGGCGCTGGAAACCATTCTCAAGCCCACCTACGGGGTCATCCTGTACCAGGAACAGGTCATGCAAATTGCCCAGGTGCTGGCCGGTTACAGCCTTGGCGAGGCAGATCTGTTGCGGCGTGCGATGGGCAAGAAGAAACCGGAGGAGATGGAGAAGCAACGCGCCATCTTCACCGAAGGCTCTGTCGCCAACCAGGTCGAGCCGACGACTGCGACCTACATCTTCGACCTCATGGAAAAGTTTGCGGGCTATGGTTTCAACAAGTCGCATTCGGCCGGCTACGCGCTGGTTTCCTACCAGACCGCCTGGCTCAAGGCGCATTATCCGGCCGAATTCATGTCCGCGGTGCTATCCGCGGACATGGACAACACCGACAAGATCGTTACCCTGATCGACGAGTGCCGCAGCATGAAGCTCGACGTTCGTCCCCCGGACATCAATCGCTCGAATTACCAGTTCACCGCCGGTGAAGATGGGGAAATCTTTTATGGACTGGGCGCGATCAAGGGCGTCGGCAAGGGCGTCATCGAGAGCCTCATCGAAAACCGCGCGCAGCAGGCCTATCGCTCGCTCGATGACTTCTGCAAGCGAATCGATTCAGTCAAGTCGAGTCGCAAGCTGATCGAGGCGCTCATCAAGGGCGGTGCGATGGACTGTTTCAGCGACAACCGCGCGGCGCTGATGGCGCATCTGCCTTATGCGTTGCAGGCGGCCGAACAGCAGCAAAACAATATCAATGCCGGCATCAACGACATGTTCGACAGCATCGCACCGGTTAGCGAGGCCGAACCTGAATTGCCGCAATGCCTTTGCTGGGATGAAAAGCAGCGACTCACGCTGGAAAAGGAAGCTCTCGGCCTGTTCCTGACGGGACATCCGCTGGCCATGGTCGAGGCTGAAATACGCCAGTTTGCGCCGACTCGGCTCGGGCAGTGGCTGGAGAAACTCGATAACGGCGGCAACGGTGAACGTTTTCGCCAGAAGGAACAGGACACCAGGGTCTGTGGCCTGGTTGTCGATATTCGCATGCGCAACAGTTTCAGGGGGCGTGAGGCTTTCGTTACGCTCGACGATCGCAGCGGCCGCGTCGACGTGCGCGTGTCGCCGGATATGCTGGCGCAGATTGAGCCCATCGTGCAAAAGGACCTGGTCTGGGTCGTCGATGGCGGTATCGCCTACGATGACTTCAACAATGGCATCAAGCTGCGTGCCAGCAGGGTGCAATTGCTGGACGACTACCGCGTCGAAAATGCCCGTGCCCTGCACATACGCCTGCACCGGCCGGCGGAGCGGCAGCTCGACGATGTCATCGAGGTGCTCGAGGGTTATCGCAGCAGCGACGCGATGCCGGTCGTGTTTCACCTGCGCCGCGAAGACTACGACTACCAGTTGCGCACCAATGGCAGCTGGTCGTTAAAACCGGACGAACAGTGCCTGTTGTCGCTGCATCGCTGCCTGAACCAGGCCGAATTCTACTTCGAATACCAGTAACGA
>Ga0255049_10000998_pt1 | contig 16289 bp, 15 predicted proteins | sample JV7_2_3_MG_FD_183615 | JGI IMG/M metagenome (GOLD analysis project Ga0255049, IMG submission 183615) | Seawater microbial communities from Jervis Inlet, British Columbia, Canada - JV7_2_3 | ecosystem: Environmental > Aquatic > Marine > Inlet | place: Canada: British Columbia | collected 2016-10-06
ACGGGAATCGGCACGGTACTGGCGGACAATCCTTCCCTCGATGCGCGTCTGGAGGATCCGGCGGCGGCCGTCGAACAGCCTGCTCGCGTCATCCTGGACTCAGCCTGCCGGACCCCGCCGGAGGCCAGAGTGTTGTCGGTTCCTGGAGAGGCCCTGATCTTTACCAATCAAACTGAGTCGAAGGACGAGGGCGAATTGGTTGCGCGGGGCGCGACGATTGAGCGCGTCGGTGGTTCAACCCACTGCGATTTAGCTCAGGTGCTGAATCGACTCGGCGAGCTTGAGTTCAACGAAGTGTGGGTGGAAGCTGGTGCTGCGTTGAACGGCGCTCTGGTCCGCGAGGGTCTCATCGACGAATTGTTTATCTATATGGCGCCCCAGTTGCTCGGCAGTAGCGCCACGGGCATGTTTGCGATCGATTCCTTAGACAGCCTCGAGCAGCGAATCTCGCTGACCTACCAGGACGTGCGTCGAGTCGGCGACGACTTGCGCATCATTGCGCAGCCCAGTACGGTGACCAGCCAGCAGAGCGAGCGCTAGAGGCGTGTTCACCGGCATTATCAAAGGCGTAGGACAGGTCGTCGAGCAGGCCGAACTGGGTGGCGACCGGCGTTTGACAATCGATACCCAGGGCGTCGATCTGCCCGCGTTGCATGATGGCGACAGCGTCGCCGTCAACGGCGTATGTCTGACCGTCGCGAATGCTCGCGAACAGCAATTTTGCGCGGATGTGTCGTTGGAGACCCTGCGCGTGACGACGCTCGGAGGCCTGGCGGTCGGAGCGGGCGTTAATCTGGAGCCTGCGCTGCGGCTCGGTGGCTCCTTGGACGGCCATCTGCTGACCGGTCATGTAGACGGGATCGGTCAGGTGACCGACATTCAGCAGTCCGCCCGCTCTGTTGTCATTCAGCTCGAGGTGCCAGAGGATTTGGCACCGTATATCGCCCGCAAGGGAGCGGTCGCGGTAGACGGAGTCAGCCTGACCGTCAATGCGGTCGCGACGACCCGATTCGAGGTTAATATCGTCCCGCACACGCAGAAAAAAACGCTCTTTGCGCGGTACAAAATCGGTACCGCTGTTAATATTGAGGTCGATATCATCGCCCGTTACCTTGAACGGCTGACCGCCAGTCGAGATTCGACGACTGGAGTTAGTCTGGAGTTACTTCAAACGCATGGTTACACCAGTCAAGACTGAAGGCGCCTGGTCGGGGCTAGACGGCACTGAGGAGATCATCGCCGATCTGCGCGATGGCAAGATGGTGGTAATCCTCGATGACGAGGACCGCGAGAATGAGGGCGACCTGATTATGGCCGCCTCCAAGGTTTCGCCGGACGATATCAACTTCATGGCTCGCTATGGACGGGGCCTGATCTGCCTGACATTGACTCGCGCTCGCTGCGAACAATTGCGCCTACCACTGATGGTGAGTGATACGGATCGGCGTCGGGCGACCAATTTCACCGTCTCGATCGAGGCTGCCGATGGCATCACAACAGGAATCTCGGCTCATGACCGTGCACGCACGGTGCGGACGGCCGTGGCGCCCGATGCGCGGCCAGAAGATCTGAGCCAGCCGGGCCATATTTTTCCGGTGATGGCCCAGCCCGGCGGCGTCTTGACGCGGGCCGGACACACCGAGGCGGGTTGCGATCTCGTCAGACTCGCGGGGCTGGAGCCTGCCGCCGTCATCGTGGAAGTACTCAACGACGACGGCACGATGGCTCGCTGCGACGATCTGATCCGTTTTGCGCGCCATCACGGCGTGAAGATCGGGACGATCGCCGATCTGATCAGCTATCGCCTGGCGAATGAGGAATCCGTCGAGGTGGTAGCGGAACTCGAGATACAAACGGAGTTCGGGCCGTTTCGGCTCGTGTCGTTCGAAGATCACGTCAATCGAACAGTCCATTTAGCCCTCGTGCGCGGGGAGCTCGACGCGCAGACGCCGGTGCTCGTCCGCGTGCATATCCAGGATACGCTCAGCGACGTGGTCGGCATTCTGGACTCTCGTTTGGGATGGCCTTTACGAGATGCGATGAAGTTAATAGCGGCGGAGGATTGCGGAGTCATCATTATCCTTCGCCAGGATGAGCCGCCGCGCGAGTTTATGGGCGTTCTGCGCGGCCTGGAGCAGCCTGAGAACGAGATCATGACCGGGCGAGACGGTGCGACCGAGTTGCGAACCTACGGGACAGGTGCGCAGATACTCAGGGCGCTGGGAGTAAAACGAATGCGCGTTCTGAGTGCGCCGAAGCAGATGCACGCATTGTCGGGCTTCGATCTCGAAGTGGTGGAATACGTCTCTTCTGATGGCGGTACGTCGGACTAGCCGTTATGGACGAGCGTATAAAAACGGTGGAGGGGGATCTCAACGCGCGCGGCCTTCGTTTCGGTATCGTCGCGTCGCGATTTAACGACTTCATCGTCGACCGGTTACTGGGCGGCGCCACGGATACTCTGCTCAAACACGGCGCTGATCCAGTTGATATTGAGATCGTGCGCGTGCCGGGAGCCTTCGAGCTACGCCTGGCGTTGACGAAGCTGGCTGCGAGCCGGCGGCATGACGCGCTCATCGCTCTCGGCTGCGTGATCCGCGGTGCAACGCCGCATTTCGAGCACGTCGCAGCTGAGGCGAGCCGAGGTATTTCTTTTGTCAGTACCACCCATGAAATTCCTATCGGGTTTGGCGTGCTGACCGTAGATACCATTGAACAGGCGATTGAGCGGGCCGGTACGAAAGCCGGTAACAAGGGCGCAGATGCCGCCCTGTCAGCCATCGAAATGGCCACTTTACTCCGCCAGCTCGACCACTAGCAGTCTGCTGACTGTGTGCTGTGCAGGGATCGCGAATGCCGACAAAAGAGGGTAGCTCGGCACGTACTCGCCAAGGCGCTCGCGATCTGCTGATCAAGGCGCTCTACCAGTGGCAACTGGGAGGGCATGATTTACCGGAGCTCCTCGCGCAGTTCTCGCTGACACCGGAGTTCGCGCGAGTCGACAAGAGCTACTTTGAGGATTTGCTGGCGGCCGTCATCGGTAACGCCGACAATCTGGACTCCCTCATCTCGGCTCAGGCCGACAGGGACATTAAGACCGTGGATGCTGTTAGCCGGGCCCTCCTGCTATTGGGTCTTGAAGAACTGAACAGCCGTCCCGACGTGCCCACCAAAGTTGTGATCAACGAGGCAGTGGAACTCGCGAAACGTTATGGGCCGCCCGACTGTTTCCGCTTCGTCAATGCCATTTTGGACAAAGCGGCGAAGGAGATGGCGGGTCGCCGAGAGTCCGTTAGCGGAGGCTGATGTGAGTCGAGACGAATTTCAGATTATTCAGCGCTACTTTGCTTTGCCGGACAACGATCCGGATGTCCTGCTGGGGATTGGCGACGACGCGGCAGTCGTGAACGCATCCGGGCCATTGGCGATCACGACGGATACGCTGGTCGATGGGGTCCACTTTCCGAAACGGACCGCCGCCGATGTGGTCGGTTATCGAGTGCTGGCGGTAAATCTCAGCGATCTTGCGGCGATGGGCGCGCGACCGAGGTGGTGCACGTTGTCGCTGACCGTCGCCGATGCGGACGAACAATGGCTCGAAGGCTTCACAGAGGGATTTTTCCGGTTAGCCGCCGAGCATGAGGTCAGCCTCGTGGGCGGCGATCTCTCACGAGGGCCTTTGAGCGCGACGTTGCAACTCATCGGCTCCGCGGACACAGATACACTGCTGACTCGTGGCGGTGGTCACGTGGGTGATGACATCTATGTTACCGGGTCAATAGGAGACGCTGCGGCAGGGCTCGCATTAATCAATGAGAGTGCTGCCGATGCCGCCCCAGAGCATCGTGCTCTGGCTGATCGTTTCTATCGACCAACCCCACGAGTTGCAGAAGGGCAGGCCCTTGCTGGCATCGCCAGCGCAGCGATTGACATCTCAGACGGTCTGATTGCAGATCTCGGGCATATCTGCGCAGCGAGCGATTGCGGGGCCATCATCGACGTCGAGCAACTCCCCTTGTCGGCTGAATTACTAACGCTCTTTCCGCCGCAGACGGCGCAGGCTTACGCGCTGGGCGGCGGCGATGATTATGAACTGTGCTTTACGGCGGCGGTGGCAAAGGCTCAAGCTGTCGAAGCAGCGCTGGAGGCGTCTGGCGCGAGTGCTCGCCGGATTGGCGAACTGGTATCCGGCACCGGCGTTGAATGCCGCCGCGACGGTGATTCCTTCACTCCGGCTTATACGGGGCATCGTCATTTTTGAGCATGCCGACTGAGAAGCCGTCCGCGTCGCTGCTCGCGCAGCCCGTCCATCTCATTGCGTTTGGGTTCGGCGCCGGGTTGTTCCCGAAGGCCCCTGGTACCGTTGGCACACTGCTTGCCGTCGTGCCTGCCTGGTTGATCGCTGGGTGGTCGTTGCAGGCAAAGGCTGCCTTCATATTGGCACTATTCATCTTCGGCGTATGGATCTGCGGTGAGAGTGCGCGCCGACTCCGATCTCACGACCATCCTGCGATTGTCTGGGATGAAGTCGTGGGTTATCTCGCGACTTGCCTAGTGATTCCTGCTGAGCCGCTCTGGCTATTGCTAGCGTTTGTTTTCTTTCGGTTTTTCGATATCGTCAAGCCTTGGCCGATCCGCGATCTAGATCACAGATTGCGCGGAGGTATCGGCATTATGCTGGACGACATCGTGGCAGCCGCTTTTTCAGCGGTCTGTCTTTTGTTGGTGAGATCGATACCGATAGTTTGATATGGTCCAGGCTGCTGCCGAAACGACATTGCCGAGTACCTCCGCGTCCGACGTTCCCGAGCGTATCGGCAAGTACGAGATCATTCGGGATCTCGGGGAGGGCAGTAGCGGGCGGGTCTATCTGTCGCACGATCCCTACTACGGCCGCGATGTTGCCATTAAGGTCTACAACGCTGAGAACGACGCAGACGAGAAAAAAGCCAAAGTAACCCGCAAGATGTTCTTCAACGAGGCTCAGATGATGGGCCGCCTGCAACATCCGAATATTCTCCCAATCTACGACGCCGGCGAAGAAGACAACAGTTACTACGTCGTCACCGAGCCGATCCATGGCGCCAGGACCCTGGCCGCTTACTGCCGGCCGAACAATCTATTGCGGATCGACGATGTGGTCGAGATTATCTTCAAATGCGCTAAGGCTCTTCATTACGCGCATAGTCGCGGGGTCGTTCACCGCGACGTGAAGCCTGGCAACATCATGCTTACGCTGGACAACGACGTTCGGATAATCGACTTCGGTATCGCGCTCATAACCGATTCGGACGTGTCGCGAATCGAGGGCATCGCGGGATCGCCAAGTTATATGTCGCCTGAGCAGGTTCAGTCGGAGGAGATCACGGCGAAGTCGGATATCTATTCCCTGGGCGTCGTCATGTATGAGTTGCTCACGGGGTTCAGGCCGTTCAGGGCGAACAATCTAAGCAAGTTATTACATCAGATCATCTACGCCACGCCGGAGCCTATTCACTCGCTGCGCTCGGAAATTTCCGAGGCGTTGGAGCACGTAACGGCCGTCGCCTTGCAAAAGGATTCGGAGCAGCGTTATCCGACGGGCGCGGAGTTCGCGGCTGCCCTGACGCAGATCCATCAGGACCTGCGTAAACAGAATGAGCGAATTGACCAGCAGCAGCAGTTCGATCTGTTGCGCCGGCTTCGATTCTTCAACGACTTCTCTCATTCGGAAATCTGGGAATTACTGCGCGCCAGCGATTGGCGCAACTACACGGGCCAGGAGGAGATTTTCCGGGAAGGCGAACTCGACGATCGTTTCTATATCATCGTTAACGGTAACGTGACAGTTCAGTCGGGCCGGCGGGAAGTTGGAGTGCTGGGTCCCGGCGATTGCTTTGGCGAGACCAGCTATGTTGATGGTGCCCGGCGGACGACCACGATCGTTGCGAAGGAGGAAGTCACGCTGGTCCGGGTCAGTGCGACGTTGCTCGAGCAGGCCTCTTCAGATTGCCAGCTACGATTCAACAAGGTGTTTCTCCGCTCGCTGATCGAGCGTCTCCAGGGCGTCGATCCGATCGCGACCGCCACCTAAATACGGGGACGGTCTACCTAATTATCTAGATAATTAGGTAGACCGTCCCCGTATTTAGGCGATTCTTCGGCGGCGTCTCGCGGTCAGGTGTCGTCGGCCGGCTCGAACGGCTCAGCGTCCGCGTCGACGGTTTTCTTCAGCAGGATCTCGACGGTCTGCTCGGCTTCCTTGAGTGTCGTTTGGCATTCACGCGTGAGCTTTACGCCGCGTTCAAACTCCTTGAGAGCCTCGGCGAGCGGTAATTCCTCACTCTCGAGCCGCTCGACGAGCGCCTCGAGGTCCTCGAGGGATTTTTCCAGTCCGCCCACGCCCTTATCTTTCTTTGCTGCCATACGTTCGAGTCATTACGGTAACGGCGCCACGGTACACAGCGTGCGTGACCCGGTCAAACGGAGTGCGCTCCGTGCTGGTTGACACATTTCCGGGACCGCATTACATTTAGTCGCAGGGATTAGACTCAGTCTAAATCGACTTCTCAGCGACCTCTGCACGGGGGCACGGGAATCAGAACAACGAACCACGATCTCTTTATCAGGAGCAAGACCATGGAACTCAAGGGCAGTCATACCGAACAAAATCTCAAGGACGCTTTCGCCGGCGAGTCCCAGGCTAACCGCCGCTATCTGTACTTCGCCTCGAAGGCCGATGTGGAGGGCTACAACGACGTGGCGGCCGTGTTTCGTTCCACGGCGGAAGGCGAGACCGGCCACGCGCATGGTCACTTGGAATATCTGGAGGCCGTTGGCGACCCAGCCACGGGCCTGCCGATCGGCTCGACGGACTCGAATCTGAAGGCCGCGATTGCCGGCGAAACGCATGAATACACGGACATGTACCCAGGTATGGCCAAATCCGCGCAAGATGAGGGCTTCGAGGAGATCGCCGACTGGTTTCAGACGTTGGCCAAGGCCGAGCGTTCTCACGCGAACCGGTTTCAGAAGGCTCTCGATACCCTCGACGACTGAGATTCGGCACCGCTGTGATGGCGGGTAGCGTTTCTATCGATGAGTGAGATGAAGGCATCGCCCAGAGAAGGAAGCCTTGAGGCGCCCACGCGCCACCCGATCGACTGGCGTAATCCGGACTACACTGCCGACGAGCCGCTGTTGACCGAGTTGGAGCGGGTCTTCGATATCTGCCACGGCTGCCGGCGCTGCTTTAGCCTCTGCAATGCGTTCCCGACGTTGTTCGACGCAGTCGATGAATCCGACACCGGCGAGCTGGACTCTGTCCCGAAGCAGGCCTATTGGAATGTCGTTGAGCACTGCTATCTCTGCGATATGTGCTACATGACAAAGTGTCCGTATGTGCCGCCACACGAATGGGCGGTAGATTTTCCACATCTGATGCTTCGCGCAAAGGCGAAGAACTTCGAAGACGGTGGGGCTCGTTTACGCGATAAGTTGTTGAGTTCGACCGATAAGGTCGGAGCGCTTGCCGGGATTCCGGTTGTCTCGCAGGTGGTTAACGCCGTGAACGGTTCGAAGCTCGGGCGACGGGCTCTCCAGAGCGCCCTCGGTGTACATGTCGATGCTCCCGTCCCGAAGTATCACGCTAAGAGCGCGCGCGCTCGCCTCAGCGATCGAATCGGGCGTCGTGACGCGCAGGGTGAATCGGCCGGCGGCACGCAGGGTAAAGTTGTCGTATTTGCCACCTGCTATGGCAATCGCAATCAACCCCGGCTCGTCGAGGATTTGGTCGCGGTGCTGGAGCACAACGCCATTCCCACGACGCTCGCGCACCAGGAACGATGCTGTGGTATGCCGAAGCTCGAATTAGGCGACCTTGCGAGCGTCGAGCAATACAAGGATCGCAACATCGACGAGCTGTTTGGCTGGGTCTCCGACGGCTGGGATCTGATCGCGCCGATCCCGTCCTGCGTGTTAATGTTCAAACAGGAGTTACCGCTGCTGTTTCCGGACGAAGAGAAGGTTGCTGCGGTTGGGCGAGCCTTCTTCGATCCGTTCGAATACCTGATGCTCCGCCATCGGGAGGGCAAATTCAGCCTCGACTTCAAGTCGAGCCTCGGCAAGATCAGTTACCAGGTACCGTGCCATCTGCGCGTTCAGAATATCGGGCTGAAGACGCGCGACACCTTGGAGCTGATCCCGGATACGAGTGTCAACGCTATCGAGCGATGCTCGGGTCATGACGGAACTTACGCCGTGAAGAAGGAAACCAACGCGATCTCGAGAAAAATCGCGCGCCCCGTCGCCCGCGCAGTAGACAGTGCCGCCGCAGATGTATTTACGAGCGACTGCCCGATGGCTGCGGAGCAGATCGCGGCCGTGGCGGAATCTGCAGAAGCCACGCACCCGCTGCAATTGCTGCGTCGGGCGTACGGAATCTAGCGGGCCGTCAATATAACCTTGGTGGACCACTAGTATGCGACCACTCGCCGTCGAGGACTTATTGAGTCTGGAGGACTATCACCAGCAACGCCCTGAATTTCGTGCGCGGGTGATCGCCCACAAGAGAAACCGCCGGGTCGAAATCGGCGCAAATGCGACTCTCTATTTCGAGGACCGGCTTACGATCACCTATCAGGTGCAGGAGATGCTGCGGATAGAACGGCTCTTCGAAGCCAAGGCGATCGAGGACGAGTTGCAGGCCTACAATCCACTGATTCCCGACGGCAGCAATCTCAAGGCGACTTTCATGGTCGAATTCCCGGATGCGGAGGAGCGTCGGCGTGAGTTGGCGCGCCTGGCCGGCGTCGAGGACACGATCTATGCGCAGGTTGAAGGTTTCGACAAAGTCACGGCGATCGCCGACGAGGATCTCGATCGCAGCACGGCGGAGAAAACCTCGGCAGTCCACTTCCTGCGTTTCGAGCTCGACACGGCGATGTGCCAGGCGTTAAAGAGCAGAAGTTCGCTTGCGTTCGGGATCGATCATCCTAACTATTCCCACTTCGTTGCGGCCGTTCCACCTGCCGTGCGTGACTCTCTCGCATCTGATCTCGATTAGCATCCGCATCTGGCGTTACAATTCACTCACTCCTCTCTAGCTAAGCAATGCGGCCTGGCTAGAGTCAGGTTGGGTACATGACTAAAAGCTATCGCGCTGCCGACATTGAAGTCTTGAGCGGGCTCGAGCCCGTGCGTAGACGCCCGGGTATGTACACCGATACGACTCGGCCTAACCACTTGGCCCATGAGGTCATCGATAACAGCATCGATGAGGCGCTCGAGGGACATGCCAAAAGGATCGACGTCAAAGTCTATAAGGACGGCTCGTTCGAGGTCTCCGATGACGGACGCGGGATGCCTGTCGACATTCATCCGAAGGAGAAAATTCCCGGGGTCGAGCTGATCCTCACGAAGCTGCACGCTGGCGGTAAGTTCTCGAATGACCAGTATCGCTTCTCCGGAGGGCTGCACGGTGTAGGCGTCTCGGTCGTCAACGCGTTGTCGAAGAACCTGGAAGTATGGATACGCCGCGACGGTAAGGAATACAACATGAGCTTCGTCAACGGCAAGCGCCGTGGCAAGCTCGGTGTGGTCGGCAAGGTGGGCAAGGCGAATACGGGAACGACGCTGCGGTTTTGGCCGGATCCCAAGTACTTCGATAGCGCAAATTTCTCCATCACGCGGCTTAAGCATGTCTTGCGGGCGAAAGCGGTGCTTTGCCCAGGTCTCGATGTCCGGTTGGAGGTGGAGAAACCGAAGGAGAAGCAGCACTGGCAATACGCCGGCGGCCTCGAGGAATACCTGAAGGAGACGCTCGGCAAGAACTCTCAGTGGCTGCCGGAGGAACCGTTCACCGGCACGCTGACCGCGAAGAGAGAAGCCGTGGAGTGGGCTGTCGTGTGGCGAACCGATGAGGCCGCGCCCGTCAGCGAGAGCTATGTGAATCTGATCCCGACGCCTCTTGGCGGTACCCATGTCAACGGGCTTCGAGCCGGACTCACCGAGGCGCTACGCGAGTTCTGCGATTTCAGAAATCTGTTGCCGCGAGGACTCAAGCTCGCACCGGAGGACGTTTGGGAAGGGGTCGCGTCCATCCTGTCGGTGAAGATGGAGGATCCTCAGTTTTCCGGGCAGACGAAGGAACGTTTGGGTTCGCGTGAATGCGCCGGCTTCGTCAGCGGCGTTGTGAAAGACCTGTTCGCTCTATGGCTGAATCAACATCCGGAGTCGGGTGATGAGATCGCGCAGCAGGCGATCGGCAATGCACAGAAGCGCCTCAAAGCGGCGAAGAAAATTGTGCGCAAGCGGATCGTCGCCGGTCCCGCACTTCCCGGCAAGCTCGCCGACTGCACCAGCCAGGAGCCGAGCCTGGCGGAGCTGTTCCTGGTCGAAGGTGACTCCGCTGGTGGCTCGGCGAAGCAGGCGAGGACGCGAGAGAATCAGGCCGTCATGCCGCTCAGAGGCAAGATACTCAACACCTGGGAGGTGGAGCCCAGCGAGCTCCTGGGATCCCAGGAAGTTCACAATATCAGCGTCGCATTGGGTGTCGACCCTGGCTCGGACAAGCTTGACGATCTGCGCTACCACAAAGTCTGCATTCTCGCGGATGCAGACTCGGACGGGCTGCACATCGCGACATTGCTGTGCGCCCTGTTCCTGCGCCACTTTCGGCCGCTGGTAATCGCGGGTCATGTGTTCGTGGCCATGCCGCCGCTTTATCGAGTCGATGTCGGCAAGGAAGTTTTCTACGCTTTGGATGATGCGGAACGCGACATGATCCTGGATCGAATCGAAGCGGAGAAGAAAAAGGGCAAGGTTTCGGTAACGCGCTTCAAGGGACTGGGCGAGATGAATCCCGCCCAGCTTCGTGAGACGACGATGGCCCAGGAAACCAGGCGCCTGATTCAGCTCACGATCAGTGGTGAGGATAATGCTGACCAGATGCTGGACATGCTGCTGGCGAAGAAACGCTCGGCCGATCGCAGGAAGTGGTTGCAGGAGAAAGGCAATCTCGCAGATGTGTAATCTCAACGTTGGCTATGCCGCAAAGGGGCCGGCCATGATGGTTCACGTCTTCCTGCGCCGTACCCACCACGCTTTTATTAAGCGCGACTGCCAGCGGCTTCGAGTCGACATGAACCATCATGTCCACCCCTCTGAAGGTCATCTTGGCACCGGCCGCCTGGCCGCGAATTTTCATTAACGAGAAAATCAGATGAGAGAACAGGAACTCAACTTCGAAGGGATCGAACGGGTCCCGTTAGCGACATTCACCGAGAGGGCGTACCTGGACTATTCCATGTACGTCATTTTGGACCGGGCATTGCCGTTCATCGGTGACGGTCTGAAGCCGGTGCAGCGGCGAATCATTTACGCGATGAGCGACCTCGGCATGTCGGCTGTGGCGAAGCCCAAGAAAGCGGCGCGCGCAGTCGGCGACGTCATCGGGAAGTTTCATCCGCACGGCGACTCGGCCTGCTACGAGGCCATGGTACACATGGCTCAGCCTTTTAGTTATCGGTATCCGATCGTGGACGGTCATGGCAACTGGGGTTCTCAAGACGACCCCAAATCCTTTGCCGCCATGCGTTACACGGAGGCGCGGCTGACTCGCTATGCTCAAGTTCTGTTGGCCGAGCTCGGCCAGGGTACGGTCGAGTGGCGGCCGAACTTCGATGGAACGCTTCAAGAACCCACAATTCTGCCGGCGCAGCTGCCGAACCTGCTGTTGAACGGTACCAGTGGCATCGCGGTAGGAATGTCTACGGACGTGCCGCCCCACAATGCGCGTGAGGTCATCACGGCACTCATCCGCTTATTAGATCAGCCTAAATCGACGCTGAGCCAGCTAACCAAGCACATTAAGGGGCCAGACTTTCCGACCGGCGGTGAGCTGATTTCCTCGCGCAAGGAGATAGCACAGATCTACAAAACTGGTTCCGGCACGCTGCGACTGCGTGGTCGGTACGAAGTCCAGGGGGGCGAAGTGATTATCACAGAGCTACCGCATCAAGTGTCTGGCGCGAAGCTGCTCGAGCAGATCGCGGCGCAGATGCGTGCCAAGAAGCTCCCGATGCTCGAAGATCTGCGGGACGAATCGGATCACGAATGCCCGACTCGCCTGGTGCTGACGCCGCGTTCCACTCGGGTCGATCTCGATGCCACCATGAGTCACCTGTTCGCGACCACGGATCTGGAGCGCACGGTCCGAGTCAATCTGAATGTGATCGGTTTGGACGGCAAGCCGGCGGTCTACGGACTGAAATCGCTGCTGGAGGAGTGGCTGAAATTTCGCCTGGATACCGTCAAGCGGCGGCTGAAGTTCAGACTGGATCACGTCACGAGTCGCTTGCACATCCTGGACGGCCTCCTCATTGCGTATCTGAATATCGATGCCGTCATCAAGATCATTCGCAAGGAGGATAAGCCGAAGCCGGTCCTCATGAAGCGATTCAAGCTCAGCGACATCCAGGCGGAGGCGATACTGGAGTTGAAGTTACGCCATCTGGCCCGCTTGGAGGAGGTCAGGATTCGAGGCGAGCAGGAAGAACTCGCCGAAGAGAAAGTCGAACTGGAGCGCATGCTTCGATCGAAAGCTCGGCTTACCAAGCTCATCAAGGCGGAATTGCTCGAACTCGCTGAGCTTCATGGTGACGAGCGTCGCACTGCGCTCGTGGAACGCGAGGCGGCGCAAGCGCTGGATGAGTCGGAGCTCGTTGCGAGCGATCCGGTCACCGTGGTTCTCTCGGAGAGAGGCTGGGCACGGGCCGCGAAAGGCCATGAGGTCGACGCAGACACGCTAAGTTATCGATCCGGAGATCAGTACCTGGCAGCGGCCGTCGGGCGCAGCAACCAACTGGCCGTCTTTATGGACAGTACCGGGCGCGCCTATTGCCTGGCCGCCCATACGTTGCCGTCCGCTCGCGGTCAGGGCGAACCGCTCTCCGGACGGCTGAAGCCGCCCGACGGCTCGTCGTTTCGCTCTGTGCTACTAGGCGCCGCCGAGGAGAAGTGGGTTCTCGCGTCATCCGCCGGATATGGCTTTGTAGTAACGCTCGCGGATATGCACTCACGAAACAAGGCGGGAAAGGCTGCGCTCACCGTGCCGAAGGGGTCGTCGGTGATTCCCGCCGCTGCCGTCGGGGAGGAGGGTAGCGTGTTGGCGGCCGTCTCGACCGATGGACGGTTACTGTTGTTCGATGTCGGTGAGCTTCCCGAGCTTGTGCGCGGTAAGGGCAACAAGATCCTGGGGCTGCCCGCGAAGGCGGACGTTGAGATGGCCGCGATCTGCGTTCTGGCGGAGGATCAGGCGTTGAAGATTATTTCCGGGCAACGGCACATGACATTGAAGCCGAAGGATCTTGACCACTACTTCGCGACTCGGGGGCGGCGGGGCAGTGCACTGCCGCGCGGCTGGCGTAAGGTAGACCGTCTGCTGGCGTCAACGGATTAATTAGCCGGTGCCGCTCTGGATCTCGGGTTCCAACTCGAGGGCCGGGGCACTTCGCTCGTCGAGGTCTCCTAACACCACTTCAGCTTCTTGCACGTAATGGCCTTGCATATAGTGCACGCCGAGCTGGAAGAGGACGGCCATGGTGTTTGCGTCTTCGACACGCTCCGCGATCGTCGCGATGCCTTTATCTCTCGCCGCGTTAACGAAGCCTTCCACAGACTCCTGACGTGTCTGGTTACTCGAAATGCCCTGCATCAAAGAGCCATCGATCTTTAGATATTGCATCGGAATAGCGCTGAGTACTTTCATCGGATCGCGGCCGACGCCGAAGTGTTCCACGGCGAAGGAGAAGCCGAGCGCTATCAGCCCTTCGGCGAGCGTCTTGGATTGTTTGAGATGACGGGCAATCACTTCTTCGCTGACCTGGAAGCAGAACTTGCTCGCGTCGATGCTGTGTCCTGTGATCTCCTGCTCCAGCCATTCCAGCAAAGTATTGTCGACCACGGAATCCTTAGAGAGTTTGACGAATATCTGGTCCGGTTCGGGGTCGCGTTCACGGCTGTAGGTAAACGTCGCCGCGATTACCCACCGGTCGATCGTTTTTAGGATCGCGTGCCGTTCGGCTGCGGGCATGAATTCTGCGGCGGGGATTTCCTCTCCGTCTTCGCCAAGCATCCGAATCAGTGTGTCGAGCCGGGTGTCCTCTACGCCGGTGAGACTGACGATCGGCAGGTGCGCCAGCCGGAAGCGATTGTTCATTAGGGCGGCTTTGATCCTCTCTACCCAGACAAGGTCGAAGCGTCTGATACGCGTGCTCTCGTCGGATATCTCAGCTAGTACGATCTGATTGCCGCCGCGTTTACGGCCGCGGCTATTAGCCTGCTCCGCTTCGATGAGAAGCGATTCGACGCGGCCGCCGCCGCTCGTCACTTCAGACAGCCCAAGTGTGCAGGTGACAGAGGCAGTTTTCTCTTCGATCTCGAAGAGGTGGTCCGAGATCGTCGTGACGGCGTTCTCAGCCCAGGCTTCTACGTCGCGCAGCGTTCCGCGTTCCAGCAGAACAGTGAAGACGACTCCGCCGAAGCGCCCGTACAGATCATTCGGCTGAGTCAGCCCGCGAATGACGTCGGCGAGCTGCACGAGGACGTCCTCACTGGCGAGTGGGCCGATGTCGTCTTTGATAACACCGAACTTATCCGGGCGCAGGTAGGCGAGAACTCTCACGCCGCCGCGAGGATTCGATTCGAGGCGTTGCGTCAGCAGGTCGATGAAATGCCGCCGGTGGTAGAAGCCGGTGATTGGATCTCGATGTATCGCTTCTTCGACAAGCTGCTGGGGCGCAGCGATTCGAGATTTAGTGCTCGGCACCATGAGCCGCACGGCAGGCTCGCCATCGAATACGGATCGTTCCAGCCACAGCTCCAAGGGCGCAGCCGAGCCGTTTTTGGTCAACGCGGTCACTCTGAGAGGTTCGGGTTCCCATTGGCCGTTGGTGCAGGCGATGAGCCCGCCTTTTAGCGTGGTTTGGCTGCTGATTTCAAAGAAATCCATGATGGGCAGGCCTTGCATGGCTTCGTCGTCATCGTGGCCGAACAGTTGCGCCCAGGGTAGATTTGCTTCGACAAGAACCCCTTCTTGGGCGCAGGCGATGGCATCCTCCGTGCCCGCCTTCAATGCAGTGAGTTGCTGACGATACTGGGCGGCGGAGAGGAGGGTCTCGTTCAACGCCCGCTCGAGTTGAAACGCGCGCAACTCTCGTTCTACGACGGCTGTAAGGCGCTCGACGTGATGGACGGAGACGAGATCCTGAGCTCCGGCCCGCATGGCGCCAGCGATTGCCGACTCATCGCTATTCTCGCTGACCACGAGAAGAGGCACCATCGGTGCAACCGCTTTGCGAATCTTCGCAAGCTGCTCGATCTCGGCCGTGTCGCCGGTGCCGAACATACACAGTAGCTCGATGGAGTGCTCTGCCAGCGAGTCGGTGACACGATCGACATTCTCGATCCAGTGGCACCGAACCGCATGTCCGGCAGCGCGAAGCGTTCGATTAATAAACTCGACGTTTTCTTCGCGGTCTGTGAGTACCAACAAAGGCACATGCGCCTGAGTCATTCGTTACAAATTCCTCGTTGCGATATTAGCGCTGGATAGGCCAACGGAAATAGAGTCTAGCACTCAGGGATGCTGGCGAACGGACACGGATCACAGATGACTTTCTAGGAGCGGAGTTTTACTTAACTCCCCGGGAAGCTCCTGTACGAGTCTGGGCACGAGGTAACCTGGGACCCGAGCTCTGAGATCGGCGATGAGCTTCAACGCCGTGGTGCCGTCGCACTCGAAATGGGCCGCCCCCGCGACTCGATCGAGCTGATGCAGGTAATAAGGTAGAATTTCGGACTCAAACAGCCGGTAACTGAGCGCCTCCAAGCAGTCGGCGTCATCATTGATTCCGCGCAGTAGTACGGACTGGTTCAGCAGCAAAGTACCGGTGGCTCTGACCTGGTCAAGCACGCTCGACACAGCTTCGTCTATCTCGTTCGCGTGATTGCAGTGCACGACGAGAACGGTTCTGAGTCGAGTCTGTTTCAGAAGACCGAGCAAACCCGAGTCGACTCGCTCCGGAATAACAATCGGAAACCGGCTGTGGATGCGGACGGTCGTGACCGACTCGATTGTTTCGAGCTCCGAAATAAGATCACTAAGGCGACGATTCGACAGGCTCAGCGGATCACCACCGGACAAGATGACTTCGCGAAGCCCGGCGCGGTTCTTGAGTATGCGCAACGCGTCAGACCAGTCGCCTCGGGATGCCTGTTGAGACGCGTAGGGAAAGTGACGTCGAAAGCAG
>Ga0255049_10001002_pt1 | contig 16222 bp, 26 predicted proteins | sample JV7_2_3_MG_FD_183615 | JGI IMG/M metagenome (GOLD analysis project Ga0255049, IMG submission 183615) | Seawater microbial communities from Jervis Inlet, British Columbia, Canada - JV7_2_3 | ecosystem: Environmental > Aquatic > Marine > Inlet | place: Canada: British Columbia | collected 2016-10-06
ATGGAAGCCAAAGTGATGAGCATCAATAACGATAACGCTCAATGGCTCCAATCTCGCCAGTTCCAACGGCAGGAAATAGCGTCTTGGTTCCTGTTGCCAGCGAACAAACTCAACGACACCGCGAGCGTCTCGTATGCCAGCGTTGCAGCATATAACAAAGCCTATCTCGACCAGACCCTGATGAACTGGATCGTTACATGGGAAGAAGAACTGACCGACAAGCTACTCACAACGCGACAACGCGAAGACGATCAATTCAATTTTGAGTTTATCACGGCGAGTTTGTTGCGTGCCGATCTGCTCCAGCGGTATCAAGCCTATCAGGTCGGGATCGCTTCTGAGTTCTTGAGTCCGAACGAGGTGCGACGTCTGGAGAATATGCCAGCGCGAGAAGGTGGCGACAGCTTCGTTAATCCAAACACCAAAAGCGGCGACAGTCAACAACCGGAACCAGCACCAGAAGACGCAGCAGCAAGGACGGACATGGAGCCATCATTGCGGGCATTGCTCGCCGATCGCATGGGTCGGATGATTCGGCTCGAGGTGACCAAAGCGAAACAAGCCGCGAACCGTGAAGCGAACTTTATAAGTTGGCTCGAGTTGTTTTATGACACCTTTGGAGAAAAGGTCGAGGAGGCTTTGCGTCCCTGCGTGACGACTGCACAGGCTGCGGGATTCGCTGAGGGTTGCGACGTTCACGAACTCACACAGACGCACATCATGGACTCGATTGATAGATTGCTCAACGTCACCGAGTGCAAACCCGAAGAACTAGAAACCAAAATCGTCGCGGAGGTTTCAACGTGGGACGTTCGAGCCGATGAGATCATTAATCGAATAATGGAGAAAAGCTGATGGCGAGTAAAATATATTTATATGGCACTGTGGGTTATGACATCGATGCGAGCTATGTGCGGATGGCACTCGACGAAGCGACCGACGGCGACCTTGAGCTGCGGATCAATAGCGGCGGCGGTGACGTGTTCGAAGGTCAAGCGATCTATTCGCTGCTTGAGTCATGGAAGACGACAACCGGAAATAGAGTCATCGTCTACATCGACGGGATCGCGGCGTCAGTGGCGAGCGTGATCGCGATGGCTGGGTCTGATATTCAAATGAGCAGCAACGCATTAATGATGATTCATAATCCGTGGACGCCTGCGGCTGTCGGTGGTGCTGACGACCTTCGTGACCTTGCCAACGTACTCGATAAGATACGCGAGACGATCGTCACAGTTTACGAAACCAGATCGGGCATCGACCGCGATGCGATCGGGCTGATGATGGATGAGGAGACATGGTTCACCGCTGCCGAGGCTGTAAACTTTGGATTCGCTGACCAGATTGTCAACGCCTCAGAGGAAACCGTCGCATCAATTAAAGCGTTTAACTATATCAACGCTCCTGATTGGATTCGTGCTGTTGAGCCTGTCGAGGTTGCTGCTTCCGAGCCGGTTGCAGTCCGTCGAAGTCTCGCAAAAGCGAAACTAGCCGCAGAGCGTTGTTGCAATAAAAACAGCAAGAACTAAAACCAAGGAATAAGCCTAGCACTTATCCCAGTTGCGTCAGGTCGTCTCCTCATTAGCGGACGCGAGAACAGCGACACCCAAACCTAAAAATAAAAACAATCACAGAAGGAATCTATCTGATGACACTAGAAGAAATTAGAGAACGCATCGTCGAGATGCAGGAACAAATGCAATCCGTTATCGCTAACGCTGAAGACCTCAACCGCGAACTCACCGAGGACGAAGGCGAAGAAATCGACGCCATCCTCGAAGAAATCGAGAACAAGCTGCGACCGCGTGAAGCACGCATGGAAAAGGTCGAAGCCGAAAAGCAACGGATCGCACTGGCACAAAAGCCAGCCGTCGAAGTGCAAGCCTCGATCTCATTGCCTGCTGTGCCAAAGTCGCACCGCAAGCTCCGAGCGTTTGACAGCACCGAAGATGCTTATCGTGCTGGCTTGTGGTTTAAAGCGTCGTTCTTGAACGACAGCGAATCGCGTCGCCTATGCAACGACTACGGAATCTTGAACACAGCAACCGAGGGAACCAACTCAGCCGGTGGCTATCTAGTTCCCGATGAGCTTTCAGCAGCCATTATCGCAGTTCGCAACCGAGCAGGCGTATCGCGTCAACTTTGTAAAGTTGTCGGTATGTCCAGCGACGTTATGAATATCCCAAAAGTGACAGGTGGATTGACTGTCGACTACCCAGCCGAAGCCGCTGCAATTACTGCCAGCGACCAAACATGGGGGCAGGTAGCACTCGCAGCCGTCAAACGGGCGGTGATTGCGAAGACGTCTAACGAATTGTTGCATGACTCAGTGATTTCAGTCATAGACGACTTGGCTGTCGCAATCGGTAACGCGTTCGCTGTCCAAGAAGACAACGAACTTATCAACGGCGACGGAACCTCGACCTACGGTTCCGAAACCGGCTTAATAACCGCGATGGGTGCTGCTGGTACTGTCGACATGGCATCGACGAAGACAGCTTTCTCAGATATTACTCTCGCAAATCTGAATAGCCTCGTCGGGACTATGCCTGATAAGTATTATGGGTCAGCCGAGCCAGCTTGGTTGATTAGTCGTGTCGCATGGGCGAGCAACGTGCAGAATCTTGTCTATGCCGCTGGTGGTAACACGCTTGGCGACTTGGCATCTGGTGCAGCTCCTCAGTTGTTCGGCTTCCCTGTTTACATTTCCGATCAGATGCCAGCCTCAGCGGTTAGCACGTTCGCGGCGTTCTTCGGGAACTTTAACGATGGCGTTATTATCGGCGATCGCGAAAATGTCGAGATTAGCGTATCTGAAGAAGCCTACTGGGCGAACGACATCACAGCCGTAAAGGGTACAACCCGATACGACATAAATGTCCACGATGCCGGAGACGGTTCGAACGCTGGTGCGGTCGTTGGTTTAAAAACAGCAGCAAGTTAGTCCTGATATGGGGAATTACGGAATGACGATACGATTGAAATTTCAGAGAGAATGGCGAGCGTATCGCGCTGCGACAAGTTATGACGTGCCGAAGCCGCTGGCTGACATTTTAGTCAGTCGCGGCTTCGCCGTTGTAGCACCCAAACCAAAAGCAAAAGCACGCAAGCGAAAGAAGTCCTCCGATGGCAATGACAAAAACCCGTGACTATGTTTCTGTTGTACCTGTTTCCAGTCCTGTCACCGTCGAAGATGCGAGATTACATCTCGACCTTGATGATAATTATTACGATTCGCAACTCGATCGACTGATCGACGTCGCACGTCGCCGAGTAGAGCAGGACACCAGACGCAGCCTCGTCACACAGACGCACGTCCTATCAATGGACACCTTCCCATCTAATGGAATCATCGAACTACCGACCGCACCCGTCCAGAGCGTGACAAGCGTGACCTACGTCGATACCGCTGACGCGACTCAAACCTTGTCAGCGTCCACCTATTCGGTCGATTCCAACAATACACCGAGCCGGATTGTCCTCAATGACGGCGAATCGTTCCCCACAGTCCGCGCACACTACGACGACGTCAAGGTGACGTATGTGTCAGGATACGGATCAACTGTCGCGAGCGTCGATCCTGTGGCGAAGTTTGCGATCTTAATGCTCGTAAGTCACCTATTTAACTCGCCATCGGTCACAGCTCACGGATCTGTAAACATTGTGCCTGTCGGATACGAGGCTTTAATCGATTCGCTCAAGTGGGGGCAATACCCGTAATGAGGCGAATGAAACAACGCATAACAATCGAGAAGCGATCGACCAGCGTTGACGACGCAGGTCAGCAGTCCACGACATGGAGCGAGGTGCGGAATTGCAACGCGGACGTCTGGGATCGCGGCGGCACACAGACCAAGATGGGAACGCAGGAGGTCGGAATAATCGACACAGTGTTTATTATTCATTACCCGCGAGAGGACGAGTTCCCGACGCCAGAGATGCGGGTGCAATATGATTACTTCAACCGCAGCAGAACGCTCAACATCATCAGCGTCCAGCATCAAGACGCCAGAGCTAAAGAACTCTGGCTGTACTGTAAGGAGGACGTCTGATGGCTTTTGTAATAGGCGGCGAGAAGACCAGCGCGTCGATCAAGCTCTCAGGGCTGCCGGAACTCGACGCAGCGTTCGACAAGCTACAGGGCAAAGTCAGAAACAGCATCGGTAAAAAGGCACTGAGGCAGGCGACGAATGTGACGCTCAGGTATGCGAGGCAATACGTTCTAAAAGATACTAAGCAATTAATGAAGGCGTTAAAGACGAGCGCAAAAGACCTAGGGAGAAACGCGAGAAAAGCGGGCAACTTTGGAATGAAAATATCTATTCCAAAGAAAAAGGCGCACGTCCGAATTTATTTGATCCGCGTCGAATTTGATGAGACTTACGGCGAGGGCGGCGAGCCGACGCGATTTATGAAACGAGCCGTTGAAGCCAGCAAGCCGGAAGCGAAAAAGATATTCCAAACCAAACTGCAAGAACTAATCAGGGCTGAAAAAGCTAAGGCGGTTCCTAGTGGCTGATATAGGCGTTGGACTCAGAACATATTTGCTCACAAAGTCGGCGGTCACAGATCACGTCGGCACGCGGATTTATCCGTCAGTGCTGCCGCAAAACGCCGACCTACCTGCGATCGTTTACGACGTCATGGGCGGCTCGCCTGATGACGTGCTGACGGGTTCTAGCGGTTCATATCGTGCCGTCATGGACATCGAGTGCATCAGCACAAACCACATCACCAGCAACGACATCGCGGAACAGGTGCGGCTGGTTACTCAAGGATACTTTGGAGCGATGGGCGACGAGCAAGTCAACGCGTGCAGGTTGCTCGGACGCTTCGAGCAATACATCGCACCGATAGACGGCAGCGATCTCGGTCGGCATGTTGTCGCATTAAGTTTGGAAATCACGCACAATCAAACCATACCAACCTACTAACAAAAGGGACAGAAGATGACGCTAAAAAATTACAACGCACAAGGGGCAGCCGTTTCATTTGGAACGTCTGCATTAACCGGCAAAATTCTCTCGGTGTCTGCTGTTCAGCAGTCGCGAGAAGTTTTGGACATTAGTGACTTATCCATCGCCGCAGGCGGTGCAAAGAAGTCTATTCCTGCTGACATCTATGACGCTGGCACAGTCGACGTCGAGTTTTTATATAGCTCGGCTCAGGCATTGCCAGACATCACAGCAGTCGCCGAAACTATCACGATCACATTTACGAAAGCGACGGCTGCCGGAGCCGCTGCCACCTTCGCCGGTACTGGGTTTATTTCCAGCCGGTCGACGAGCGAGTGCAGCGTCGGCGGTGTGATGCAGATGAGTTGCACAGTGCAATTCGACGGCGAGACTGCTCCCGTTTATTCAGTCGGTAGTTAATTAAATTAAGGGGAAATTGATGAAAGATAGAATATCCATAGACGTCCACCCATGCACGAAGATCGACCCAGAGTGTGCGACGGATCAGCTCGCGATTTATCTCGACGGTGATTCGTTAATCGGGTACGCGTCCAACGTCGAAGGCGGTGCGATCAGTTTGATTGTCAACTTTGAGGATCAGGATGTCCCCCTGATACGCGAAGCGGTGAGCAAACTGGTCGGCGTCAGTCATAGCAAGGTCGGAATGGTTCCCGATGTGCCGGATGATTATCTCGACGAATACGAAGACGAAACTGACGAAGAACTCGAAGACGAGGGGAGTCTCGACAATGAAGATAGCGAATAGAAACGCGCTGCTCAAATTATGCGAGCGACGTTATATAAATTTAGAGTTGGAAGACGCGGGCATCACTGTTCGCATTCAAAGTTTAAGCGAAAAAGAGAAGTCCTCCTATGAAACGGTGCTGATCGCCAAAAGCGGTCGCGGCATTTTACGGGAACGACTGCAAGATGCGACGCGTCGCCTGATCGCGTTATGTCTTGTCGATGAAAATAACGAGCGAATCTTTTTAGATTCGGACGTTAGCCAGATTGGGGAGATGGACAGTTTTATATCCTCGCGGATATATGACGCATGTCAGGAACACTGTGGATTCAATAAAGGTGACATCGAGGACACAGTAAAAAACTCCGAGGAGATCACCGTCGACGATTTGCCATCCGACTCGCCTTAGAACTCGGATTCGTCGACGTTGATCTCATGCTGAGTATGATAACACCTGAGCAATTTCAGGAGTGGCTGGCTTTCGGGTTGTACCTTGAGCCATTTGGCTCGGATGTTGAGTGGTTAAAAACGGGGACGGTCGCCTCAATGATATATGCGGCGAACGGTGGAAAGGGTGAAGGCACTCACCCCTCGGATTATATACCAAATAGAAAACGAAAACGCGGCAGCGTGTCCAGCTTTCAAAAGATGGTAGCTGCCAAGTACGGAAAGGACTCAGATGGGAACGGTCGCGACACTAGCAGTTAATGTTATTGCGAACACCGGCGGTCTGACCAAGGGGTTCAACAAAGCCAAAAAGGAATCAAAGAGCTTCGGCGCATCATTCGGCGCGAGCATGAAATCTTTTGTAACACCTGCGGCACTTGCGGCGGCAGGGATCGCAGCCGTCGGAATCGCGGTCGCCAAAATAAGCAGCCAATTATCTCGCCTAGATGAGATCGCAAAAAAATCGCGAGCGTTGGGTATCAGCGGGCAGGACTTGATGGAGTTCCAGCACGCCGCCGCACTGGCAGGCGTGGAGGCTAGTGCGTTTACGTCAGCAATCCAAAAAATGCAAAAGAACATCGGCGACGCCGTTGCGGGTATTGGTCTAGCGAAAGACTCGTTAGCTTTGGTTGGCTTGGAGATCGGCGACCTCGCGAGACTAGACGCATCCGAGCAGTTTTTGACGATTGCGGATAAAATATCGAAAATAGAAAACGCGTCGGAACGGGCGGCGGTTGCTACCGCGATCTTTGGGCGAGCCGGTGCTGACCTTATCCCCATGCTTATCCAAGGTAGCGCGGCAATCCGCGAGCAAATGGATGAACTACGAAGATTGCAGGGCGTTATAACTGGGGTTGAATTTGAACAGATCGAAGCCGCAAACGATGCAATGGAAAAACTCGGCAAATCGTGGGAGGGTATCTGGGCGCAGGCAGCAGTCGAAGTCGCGCCTCTTCTTACTGACCTTGTGGAAATATTAACTGAGGCGTTGCAACTTGTTAAATCTATCGGTAGCGCGTTCGGCGGTTATGGGAAATATTTTATACCTGTCTACGGTTTATTACTCGCGATAAAAGATACGTGGGATTGGATCACGGACGCAGACGCAACAAAAGCAGCCGCACAAGAAAAACTTGACATCGGCGAGAAACTACTCGCAGACACGAAGGCGCAGCACGAAGCAGAAATGAAAGCGATCGAGGAAACCGCGAAGGCACGCGAGGCACTCGAAGCCAAAGGCGCAAGCCTGATGGAATCCCTGCGGAACCCGATGGAAATGTACACCGATACGATCGCTGATCTCAATATGATGCTCACCGAGGGAGTTATCGGCTGGCAGACATATGGGCGAGCTGTCGCAAAGGCTCAAGAGGAAATTAAAAGATCTGACGAGTTCGCCGCGAAGGAGATCAAGGTAGCAGAGCGTCAGTCTGTCGGTGCTGCGATCCGAGGGCAATCTGGCACGTTCTCGATCCAACAGAAGCAACAGCGAACCCTCGAAAGATTACGCGAAGAAGAACGCCAGCAACTCAGACAACTAAAACAGCAGACCTCGCTTTTGCAGCAGCTCAATAACAACGTACAGACCGGAACGGTGGTAACCATCTAATGGCAGTTGTATCAGTTAAAACATTACACGACGGTTGGACTGGGAAGCAGACGAAGGACGAGTTGCCGTCGTTCAGTGTCGTTCATTTGGTCGAGGTGAATGATCCTGAAGATGGTGTCGTCTTGGTTTGCGCTGCGGCTGGTATTCCTCAAATAGGGTCGCCATATGCAACGGGTAACGACGCTCATGGGTTAGTTAAATGTAACTCGATCAGCGCGACGCCGGTCGCAGGCACGCGTAACCTCTGGCAAGTGACCTGTGCTTTTGGTCACAAGAAACCAGAAGAAAACGAAGACCCGACAGATGGCGTCGACATCAATGGCGACCCAACCGATGACCCGCTAGAGTTTGCCGTCTCGATGACTTTTGGCACGACGCGTGTCACCCGTGACGGGACAACTGGCGTTTATATCGGACAGCGGAACGAGTTCGGTGGTGGTGCATGGAATTTTGACGGCAACGCTACATTTTACAAGGGGCAGCCGGTTCCTTATCGAAATACCAAGGTTGACCGCAATGGTCGGATCACGAATGACATACCTGTCACCAATAGCGTTTTCAAACCTTTCGACCCACCGCCGCAAATCGAATACAATCGCGAATCTGTTAAAATCAAATTTAATACGATTAACACTCCTCTGGCTATCCAAGATTACATAAACAGCGTAAACTCTCGCGAGGTCTGGATGCAGGTGCTTTATAAATTCTCAAACGAATTGGGACAAAATATAAACGCTTTCGGGATGTGTCATATTCCGAAGTATTGCGGGCGGGTAATGGGAATACAAACGACTCCGGCTCGCCGCAATGGTATCGCATACCATGCAAACGATCTAGAGATCGAGATTGACCGTCTTTATACGTGGAGGGTGGACATTCTAGATCGTGGATATTCCCAAATTGATCCAGACAAAACAGACGACTATAAAAAGGGGCAAGGTTTTGTCGTTCGCAAGTCGGCAGTTAGCGAGGACGGTTTCGAAGATCGCGAGCCGACTTTGCTCGACGGTCACGGTCAGGAGCTTGATGTCTTGAACGGTAAAGAGGGCGTCTTTTTACGTTATGCAATGTATCCTGAAATGGACTGGAACCGTGTCGGATTAAACAACCCTATAGAATTACAAGGAATTAATTAGATGGCTGACAAAATATGGACAGGTGTGACCGATGGAGATTACAGCGTTTCGACAAACTGGTCGCCGAGTGGCGTGCCAACAACTTCGGATTCCGTTTATCTCACCGCAGATTATTCCGTCGACATCACAGCGGGACTCGACCAGTCATTGGTGGCAATCGCCAATTTTGTCGTCGACGGGTTCACCGGCAAGATCGGCTCGCTCGCTCTGGGCTATCTCCAAATTGATCCGAACCTGTTTTCGTTTAATGGGTCGGGTGTCTCGTTCATCGACATTGGATCGGCAGCAATTGACGTTGACATCCGCGACACCGCTGGCGGTGGTACAACTCGCGGGCTATATTTCAAAGGTTCTGCGATCGCATTCCTGTCGCTAATTCGCGGAGATGTCGGTCTGGCTCATCAGTACGGCGAAACGTCCACCGCTGCGACAATCCGCGTAAAAGGTGGCACGATGGTCTGTGGCACAGGAGCCTCGCTGACGACCGTTGACGCATACGGAGGAACGACGAAGCTCGGAACCAGCGTAACGACGCTCAACACGTATGCAGGCAACGTGACGACGTCCTCGACTGCTGCGATCACAACGCTCAACGGCTATGGTGGAACCGTCACGCACAACGGCGCGGGAACGATCACAACCGCGAACCTTGAAGGAGCGACGCTCGACCTCACCAATAGCGGACTGTTGAGAACGGTGTCGACGCTCAACCTCCGAGCCAATGGTACTATTGTTTACGATCCGTCGATTGTGATAATCAGTTTACAGAACGAGGCAGATGTGCCGGTTAGGATCAGCGCAACTAATGCCTAATGCCGGATATGTCATCGACGCGGCTGGTATTCAGAAACTACGCGAAGATCACGAGACATTACGAAAGCGGATAACGCACCTCGAACAAAAGTTTACAGGTGCGGTCGGTGCAGGTGTTCGCATTACTGCGGACTTTGTTAAAGTCTCAGAGCAGATCGGGCAACGCGTCACGACGACGCTGGGCAAAGGCAAAGCGGAACTGTATAAAATAACCAAGGACGCCTCGGACGTCGCGACCTATGAGGCTGTTCTTGACGCGGCAGGCGATCCGGTTGAGGTCGACGTTTACAACTCGTCGCTCGTGCCGGTTCCCGTAGACGCCTTCATCCGCATATTGAGAGACTTCCGCAGCGGTGTCTGGATGACCGGCGAAATGCAAACAGCCGTTGCGAAGGCAGGAGCGTCAGGCGTGACAGCTCGCAGCGGCACGACAGCGGGCAGCGGAACCGTCTCGGTCTATTCTATCGTTGCGGGAGTTCTGACGGACACGGGTCAGGACGTCACAGCGTACAGTTTGAGCGCGACAGCCGTGGCAAATAATGCCTACATCACAATCAAAAGATGCTCGCTCGACGAGGAATGGATTGTCGACGCGGAGGATTGTGGATAATGAGCCTTAAACTTTCCGCAGGTTGTCAGTGCTGCGAGCCTGCGCCACCAGTCGTCGAAATTTGTATCTGTGGCGACACGGTGCAGATGGTTTTAATCTTTCAAGACGAAGCAGAATCTATTTACTCTCCATCTGGGACAGTTGCATGGGATGCAGACGTCGCTGACTGGGAAGCTAAAACATTGCTTTTTGGCGCGCCAGAATATGCCCAACTCTGTCAGGTCTGGGAATACGGCGCGACGGTTGCACCCAACGAGGCGACATCCGTCTGCAAACCGTCGACGCGAGACATGCCGGACGGCTGGACGTGGGACGATCTCGTCAGATCTCCGACAGAGGCACAATGTAAAGCTGTCTATGATTCGGCAAAAGGTGGAGCCGGTGTCGACGATCCGACGGGTGTCGTTCTGCTAGGTGTTGATGTCTCTGGGTCGATGAATCAGGGTACATTGGGCGCGGGGTATTCAGATTTTAAGGATTATCTGACTTCCATCAGTGTTGAATGGAAACAAGTTTTATTTGCTAACGAGCGATGGGTTCAATTGACAACGGATAATTATGTTGATACGGTTGGCGGCGTGACGCCCACCGAGGTCGATCTTACTTTTACGGGATTAGAAAACGGCTCGGACTGTGATATATGCGAGGATTTGGTCGGTGATTTCACCTTGACCGATCCGGTTCAAATAACGACGGCATCCGACCCAACTATTTTCGACTCGGACGGCTGGAGTGGCGATGCTTGGTCGAGAGCCGCCGACGTGCCATCGGGTACGACGCACGCGTGCGTCTGGAAATACGAGAATATAGATTATTGCGAATGGACTTATTCGTCTGGATCATCGCCGCCGATGGATGACATCGTAAAACGGTTCGACATTCGCGGCATCCTGATCGCTCGATTCAGAATAAGCGACACGGAGTACACGTGGCGAATCATCATTTTATATCAGTTGACCCTTAGCTGTGAAGTGATGGGCATGGGTGACGAGGCTTCGGTAAATTCTGGTTGGTATTGGGAGCATGGCGAAAACAATCCGAAATGCACCTTGAACGGATTGGAATCATGGACGGCAAACTTTCCAACGGCGTCGCCTCTGCTGAGTGTTTATTGTAGCGACACGCACGAAGCAAATTTCTCCGATTGGTGCGATTATACATTGACCTTGACAAGTGCGGAGACGTCCTGATGGATTGCAATTTTAAACCATATGACGGTGAAGGCGTTCGCTGCGTGAACTGTGACAAGATTAAGCGACAACCCACGAGACGCAACTGCGACGCCTCTGACGGACTTGGAGAACGTATTGCGGGAATCACAAAGGCGATCGGAATCAAGCCCTGTGGAGGCTGTCAGGGACGCCGTGAGGCACTTAATAGAATGACTGCCAGAAGACGACGCAAAAAGGAGGAGCGTGATGGGACGTAAAAAATTTGATCGCGGTGGGTACTACGCCGACCGCAAAGAGAACAAGGCGAACGCGAAGGCAGAAAAAACCGAGATGAAGATTCGACTAGCTCAAGCCAAAGCGACTAAACGCAAATGGCTCGCGGCGATCTTGGTTCTCGGAATCATTATTTATGTAATCGTCAGCAGCGGGTCGGGGATGTCGGTGCTGAATACTATCAAGGGGTTTTTACCAACAGGAGATTAACCATGTTCGCAGAACTGAAAAAAGCATTTACATCAAAGCGGACGATCGTCGCGGTTCTCACCGCTTTGCTCGTTGCCGTCAATAGCCAACTGGCGACGCCGCTACTCGACGAGGACACGCTGCTCAAAATAGTCGCCATCGCGTCGGCTTTGATTGTGGGTGATTCAGTCCGACCCACAGCCCCAAAACCAGCCGCCACAGAATGACCCATTTTGAACTGGCAACACTGACCGAGTAAGATAATTGCACAGCGGCGGTTTTTCATTACCTGCCTTTCCGTCGCTCTGGGGTTCGGCCGTCGCTCATTCGGTCGAATCCCTTTTTTATTGAGATGCCCATCATGCCACAGAATCAAAAGATACACGAAAGCCTCGACGAGCTGCGTGACGCAGTTGTCAAGATGGACAAGCGACTCGAACGAGTGCATTGTCAGATTGATCCGCTTGTCAAGTTGATGCAGGGAAACGGCAAAGAAGGATTGCCGACGCGATTGACCGTGACCGAACAGCGGTTGAGCGTCATGGAAAAAAGTGCCGCGTGGGTGATGCGGCTGACGGTGACGACTTTGCTATCTGCGATCGGTGCTGTGGTCTATATGCTGTTAAGCCGCGTTTGATATTCTCATATTTTTTCTATAATTGATATTGCAGGATTTATCTTATTTTAGTTATGATTGCGACGTCGAATAAAGTTTCGACTTGAGCAAGTAGACAGCAGGTAGCAAAAATGTCCCGACCGATTACATTTGACGAAGCATCTCGAATTAAGTTTCTCAGACAGCAGGGCTTGTCTTATCACAAGATCGGGCGCGACGTTGGTCGCAACCCTGCGAGCTGCCTGCGAATATGTACAGGCGAACGCGGAGCATTAATGAGACAGAAGGCTTGGAGGTGTGGCGGCTGCGGTGCGATGATCTGCAAACCAAAATGCCTCGCCTGCGAAATGAATCAAAGACGATTTATAAAACGAAGCAAAGAAGGCGCGAGCCGTTGGTCTACGTTGATTAATGATAGAACTCGCGCGACAAAGAAGATTAACAAGTTTCTATAAAAGGGGAATGAAGATGAGTTTACCAAAAGGCAGGAAACCCGAAACCGTCAAACCGCGACGACTCAAGATGATGGTCAGCGGACGAGCAGGCAGCGGTAAGACATTCGGAGCGTTAGGCTTTCCGAATCTATTTTTTATCGACACCGAAGGCGGTGCGACTGAGCCAGAATATACGGCATCGCTTCAAAAATCGGGCGCGTTATACATGGGCATCGACGAGGGATCGCAGAACTCGATCGATGTGATCGAGGCGTTCCGCGATCTCCACGTCCATCAGCACGACCGTCTCACGGTCTGCGTCGACTCGCTGACAAAGTGGTTCAATATGCAGGTGCAGGAAGCGACAGAACGCGTCGGGTCTGAATACGGCATCGACAAAAAAGAGGCGTTACCTTGGATGCGCAAGCTGATCCGATATATGGACTTAATCGATATGAATGTGATCTTAATCTGTCACAGCAAAACAGCATACGAGAACGGACAACCAGCAGGCACGACGTTCGACTGTTGGGACAAACTCGAATACGAGCTAGATATGTGGCTTGAGGTCACCCGCGAAGGTGGCAAGCATATCGCGACGGTTCGCAAGTCTCGCGTCGCCGCGTTCCCTCTGGGGCATCGGGTCGATTGGAACTTTGACAGTCTCGCGGACATCTATGGACGAGCCGACGTCGTGAAGCAAGCGAAGCCAGTCGACAACGGCGAACTGCTCAAAGGGCTGATCGAAAAATTCGCCATCGACGACAAGACGGTCAAAAAATGGACGGATAAGGCAGGCGTAAAAAATGTTACAGAACTTGACGACAAGCAGACGGCTCTTTGTGTTGATTGGATCAATAACAACGCCGCTGCATAACTTTTTGAAAGGTAGGTAATAAGATGATAAAGCAAAGAAAACGAGTATCGACGAAGGGGATTCTCAACGCGTCGAATTGGGTGCGTGAGAATATCCACCAGTTGACCGATCTCGAACTGACAAAGACGCAATGGTGCGAGAAGCTGTCTGAAGGATCGGGCGAGCAGTTCACGATCTCGACCGCGATTGAAATCCTTGAGGCGTGCGGTGTTCGCACAAGTCGCCGATCGCCAGAGGAGACTCTGGTGAGCCGCGTGCTGATGCTTGAGCAGCAGGTCGTCGGATTAGTTCACGCGATTAATTCAATAGAACGGGATGAGCCGCAGCCGGTCAACGGTGACGGGCGATTATTTCCCCGCGCCTTTAATGCTGAAAGCGAGGTCGAAAATGAGTTTTCCAGAAGTTGAGTTAAAAGATAATCCTATCCTCAATATGCTCCGCGTCAATAAATGGATTCGGGTCAATCTTGATCGTCTCCATCTGCTGACGCATACGGTGGAACATTGGCGAGAGTTGATCGAGGACGGGTCTGGTGTGCATGTGCCGCTGGACGTTGTTGAGAAGTTATGCCAGATCAATAAACTGACGACTGTTAAAATTACTAAAGGGGGTTTAGATGTTGATAACTAAAGACTGGGCGAACGAAGACAGCGGCGGGACGTTCCTGCTCGATGAGGGGAAGTATTCTTTCGAGGTTGCCAAAGCTGAGGACAAAAAAAGCAAGGCAGGCAACGAGATGATCGAGCTGACCTTGCACGTCTACGACGGGAAAGGTGGCGCGAAGATATTTGTTTATGACTGGCTGACGTCAGCGTTCAAAAAGAAGGTGGTCGACTTCTGTCGGTGCGTCGGCTTGAGCGATCTTGTCGAGGGCGGCGAGTTGACTGCGACGCGATGCCTCCAGCGGACGGGTGAGGTTCACCTTATCCAAGAGGAATATGAAGGCAAGAAACGCAACAAGGTCGACAGGTACGACTACACGACGCCGCAGAAGGTTCCAGCGGGGGACGATATTCCGTTTTGAGTAGGTCTAATTATTTTGGCTGCTTCCAGTTTATCGGAAGTCGACGCGATCAGATTATCGATGTCGTCGCGGACAATGAACGCGAAGCCTTGACGGAATACCGCCGGCACTGGGAGCGAGCGAAGGCGACGACGGACGTGACGAACGGCTGGCTATTTGAGCGACGCGGGCGGCTGATATTCAGGACGACGATTTTACACGATTTCAACGAATGAGCAGGCAGGACATGGACGGCAACTGGATCAAGGTCAACAGACAAATACTCGAGAGCAACGTCTTTGAGGACGCGAAAACCTTTAAGGTCTTTATGTGGATTCTATTGAATGCGAACTACAAAAAGCGGACGCTGCTCAACGGTTTGACGCTCGACGCGGGTCAACTTTGCACCTCTCGCGAACGCATTGCAGCGGCTTGCAATATGCACCCTTCGAGCGTCTCACGCGTACTAACGCGGTTAAAGCGTTGTAATTCTATCGACAAAAAACCGAACAGCCGAGGAACCGTAATTGAGGTTATAAATTGGGGGGTATTCCAGCACGCCGAAGCGACAGGCGAACAGCAAACGAACAGCAAACGAACAGCTACCGAACAGCTAGCGAACACAGAAGAAGAATGTAAGAAGGAAAGAACTATTAATATATGTCCGCAATCCGGTGGATTGCAGACTGTCAACGGGTCAAATGGTCGAGTAGTTTACTCGGCAGAGTTCGAGAAGTTTTGGCAGACGTTCCCGTCTCGACGCAAGACAAAAAAACGGCGAGCGTTCGCAGATTTCAAGAAGGCGAAAAAACGCGTCGACGTTGCGACCCTGATGACAGCCGTCGAAGAATACGCGAGATCGAACAAGGGACGCGGCGAGTTCTGCCAGATGCCGAGTTCGTGGCTTAATGGTGATTGTTGGGAGGACGATCGAGCGAGTTGGAACGAAGGCACACCACTACCGACGCCAAGGCGGAAAAAGACACGGGCAGAGATCGAGGCACAAATCCGATCGCGTGAGTTGACGCGGCAGCTCAACGACTTGCGATCTCAAGGGCTGGGAATGACGGACGAAGCGGAAGCGATCAAACAGCAGATGCAGGCAATCGAAATTTAACCAAAGGAGAAAGCGATGCGAGCGAGATTTATCAAAGAGGGACGACGACAGCGGGTGATGGTCAGGACGAACAGCACGACGGCACTGTGTGCCGTTGCCGATACGCTGAAAATGTCAGGAATGATCGAGGTCGGCTTCGTTCGTTTCTGGATGCACGTCGTGCGACCTCGACGCGTGAAAGCATACGAGCCGAAGGTCAAGGTCAGGGCGAGCAAATGAGCGACCC
>Ga0255049_10001003_pt1 | contig 16203 bp, 34 predicted proteins | sample JV7_2_3_MG_FD_183615 | JGI IMG/M metagenome (GOLD analysis project Ga0255049, IMG submission 183615) | Seawater microbial communities from Jervis Inlet, British Columbia, Canada - JV7_2_3 | ecosystem: Environmental > Aquatic > Marine > Inlet | place: Canada: British Columbia | collected 2016-10-06
CTTAGGTTCCATTACTCTGCTCTCTGAAGGTTTAGGTTAATATAGTCTTTATTGGGTAGGGGGTGTAGTGTGGATAGTACCTAACCATTGATTATAGATTTCTGTTGCTATTTGTGCAGTCATTACAGGGGGTACGCTCATTCCTATTAGATAACCAATGTTTTCATGTTTATAGTCGAGCGGGTAACTACCTCCTTTTTTAAGTTCGGTTTGGCTCGGTTTGATAGGTTTATCGAAGAGACTCATAGCGTGCTCGGCTTTTCCCGTTATAGTTGGCATTACCTTTTCCATTTTTAAATAAACATGGTTAAAATCACTTACTTTCATTCTTGCACGTGCTTTGCTATCGGCTATACCGCTATCACTAAGCATTCTGTGTTCCCATGCTTGTTTCTTATAATCTGTTATTGGTTTCCCTTTTCCATCATATATTTCTTTAAATAATATTTCTGGCTCATTAAAGTTCAGCTCAAGTTTTGGTGCCTGCATAAACATATCTTTATTGTATAAAAACGGCTTTGCAAGGTCTTTTCGCAAACAAATAAAGAATACCCTTTCCCTCCTTTTGGGAACCCCCATTTTTGAGGCGTCCAGTAAAAAGTGCTGACAATAATACCCGGCTTTTTCAAATTCTTCATAAATCCGGCTTACATATTTTCTTGCCTCACCCAGGAGGATTCCCTTTACATTTTCAGCTACTACCACTTTAGGCTGTAGCTCTTTGGTGAGGTCTATAAAGTCAAAGAATAAAGTGTCTAGGGTTTGTTTTGCTTGCCCCTCTCTGAATTTCTTCTCTTTCCCCCAGTCTTTTTCTCTATTACCAGCCATTGAAAAACTGCTACAGGGTGGCGAACCGTCTAAAATATCTAGGCTATAAAGTTCTTTGGGCAAGTCTTTACGTTTTTTAAATGATTGAATTGACTCCAAATAGCTGTACTTCGGTTTGTGGTTTTCTCTGTATGCCTCCATCATTTTAGGATCTATCTCATTACACCCCAACACATCGAACCCAGCTAACTTATAACCCATAGTCGAACCGCCGCCGCAAGAAAAACAACAGAATACATTTCCTTTATCTTTTTTGAATTTCGCATCTTCTAAGCTCCATTCATAATTAAATCTATGTTTGATCTTTTTATGTAGCTCGATCATACACTCTCAGCCTCTTCATCTAACCTGGCCTTTAACTGGCTCCGTGTTCTCTTTAGATGATCCATAAGCTCCTGTAAGTCTTCACACGCGTCTAAACTTCGATCTATGATAGTGTTACAAATCTGCTCTATATTGCCGTGGTAAGTCGTACGCTTAGCCCTAATGGGTTTCTTTGTCTTCCTGCTAACTCCATCCTTCCACTCGGTTAGAATCCACTGGTACTTATCTCGGGTGAATTCGAATCTATCATTATATTTAATTGTCTTGTACTTGCTCATATTGATTTAACCTCGCTATCCTAAAAATATGTGGTACACAGCACCTGCAATTAGAAAAATCGCCGAGAATATAATGATCTTGTCGTCTATAGTCATAGGCGGCTTTATCTTTGGCTGCTCTCGGTTTGCTTTACCCCAGTCTGCTAGAGCTTCGACCGCCATTGATGCCCGGTAAGATACCTCTATGCTCCTTGTCTCACTATCCCCCTCGTATTTACTGTCGAAGGCTAACGGAGAGAATCTACGCTCACAGGTGATACCCTCATATACATAAGTGGCTATGCCTATGTTCTCAGCTTCTGACTCCCATCTAGAGAATACTGCTTTTCTCCAGATATCAGGGTCTTTACTGTGTCTTACTTGGAGGGGGGTGTTTAGTTTCATAGCTTATTGAACTCCACGACCCATACCCACGGATTTTCTTTCCATGAACCAGCGCCGTTTATTGATTGCCATAGAGTTTTAAATGATTCTTTTGCCGACAATGTGAATTTTCTATCATCAAGATAATCGGTGTATCCCACTTCCCAAGGAAGAACCCCTTCTTTTTGTGCATCCTCCTCACTAATATCATTAAGCCGCTCTACTCTGATATTGGTTATTTCTAGCTGGATGCGGGAGGCCCACCGAACCATAAATATGCTTTGTCTGGTTTTACCCATAGGTGTAATTGGTTTACCTGGCGGTGGACCTGCTCCATCAGCCTTGTACCAAACACCCCCATATTTGTTATAGAAAGCTTCTGAAAGTTCAGAGGGTTTCAACCCATCCCCGCAAAGACCAGCTGCCCATGTTTCCTTGACCCAAAGTTGATCCCCAACCTTTCCATGGGGGCATGTGAGTTTATATGGAGTTCCGTTAGTTTTACTTCCAGGCGCATATTTAAAACCGCAAGGCCATATTTCTTCGCCAGCGCGTGGGCGCATTACCCCCCATGGCTCTGGCTTAACTAAACGCCGAGTCTGCATTTTCTGCCCGCTCAATATGGCATTAACCATCTCGGCCTTAAATAATATTGGTTTCTCATTCATACTCAATCCTCTCTAGATGCCCCATCTTAGTCCTTATACCTTTAGATGGTAGTGTGGAATGTACCTAATCTCCCTCGTCTGGTATTACAGTCACCAGATGATTTACTCCGCAAGGAACCATAAGGTGCTTGCCATTGCGAATAATAGCTATATGTGTTGGAATTATGCTTTCTTTGAAAGCTGTGACGTTAGAAAACTCTAATACTTCGATTCCGGTAGTGATATCTTCAATAATTACTTTCATATTAACCTCTGCTAATGTCTGTAAACCTGCAATATTCTAATTGGGTAGACAGCGCGTCTGTGCCTAGCTCCCCATTCCTGAACTTGGCTGTATTTACCTCTACTACTCCCTTTTGTGGTGAGTCAGGGTTGTATTTCTCATCGATGTATAAAAACATAACGATATCTGCATCCTGCTCTAATGCGCCTGAATCCCTTAAATCAGATAATAGTGGCCGTTTGTTAGGTCTGCCCTCTAGGCTACGGTTTAACTGAGATAGTGCGAATATCGGCATCTTTAAACTAAGGCATAGTTGCTTAAGCTCTCCGCTTACATTCGATACTTGCTCTGTTTTGTTGTTTCCAGGCGCTTTAATTAATTGAATATAATCGACTACCACTCCCGCTAAATCTGGGTGCTTGCGTTTGTACCATCGTATCTTGGCTATTAACTGGTCTAATTGATGTACTCCGCTGTCCTCAATAAATAATGGCTTATCTTTGAGCTTTTGAACCCCGGCCCCTAACTTATCCCAATCATCACCTTTTAGCTCTCCTCTCCTTACATGACCGCTATCAAGTGACCCTAATGAGCATACAGCGCGATTCAAGAGCTGTTTCTTACCCATCTCTAGGGAGCATACCAAGAAGGGCTTATTCTTCCTCACAGCGTTGTATTCAGCTATATTCATGCCTTTCGTGCTTTTCCCGTGGCTCGGCCTGGCAGCAATTATTACAAGGTCGGTAGGCTCAAATCCAAATATTCTGTTATCTATGTCCTTAAACCCTGATTCTAGGCCGGTTATCTTGCCTTTGTTATCGCTTCTAAACTCTATATCATCGATAAGCTCTTTTAATACGTCGTCGTTGCTTTCTGATTCGCTCCTGTCGTTGTCGATACCTTGCACAATAGCCTGTGCTCTGGATAGCTTCTCTTCTACCTCTCCCGGTTCAAATCCTATTGAACTAATCTTATTTCCCGCGCTTATTAACTCCCTTTCCTTTGCTCTGTCTTTGACTATTTTGGCATAGGCTAGGATGTTGGAGGTAGAGGGGGTGTTCTTCACCACACTGGCTAAATAACTAAGATCAAAGTCCAGTTTATTAGCTGCGGCATGGTCTGAAACAGTGATTAAATCAGCCGTTTTACCCTCTTTGATTACAGTAGTAATTATACCATAAAGCTCCTTGTTCTCCCTTAGATAGATATCCTCCACCGACATAGCCTGCTCAATATCATCTATCAGGGTGTTATCCATTAACAAAGCGCCTATAACGCTCTGTTCTGCCTCGTTTGAGTATGGGGGCTGCTTTAGCTCCATTGTTTTAACTCTTCCTCTCTGTTCATTACTCTCTCCTCTAAAACCTTTAATATACTCTCATAGGGTATGGGGGGTAGTGTGGGATGTACCTAAATGTAAAGCTTATACTCGATATGACTTCCTACTTTTTTCCACCTATTCTTGCCGATTCGATTACTGCTTACGTCCATAGTTATCTTGCTGCACCTAGCGCATTGGTATAGGCCGCGCTCTCCGGGAACGTCTTTGAAGTTAGCTACATGTAGCCACCGATGTTTTTTTAGGTTACATAGAATCTTCATCCTAATCCTTTTTGGCTATCTGGGCTTGGTGGTGGGCTGTGCAGGCTTGCCATGCTCTCCACTTAATATCGACGTCAAAGACAATATACTTCCCGTCACCATCACGCTTGAATGAATGGGTATAAAACGACTTTGGCTGGCCGGGGTAGCATTCTCGCCACCACTCTTCAAATGCTTCTCTGTCTTGATTACTCATACATCCTCCTTATCACTCATAAAACTAGACTGCATTGGTGAGCTCGGGGAGTCTTTGTCTAGGAACTCCATTCCTCCATACATCACCGGAGAATCAGCCGGGTCGCTGTCTTGCTTGCCTGATTGCAAGGTAGGCCCATATAACCCGCACTTCTTTTTAAGCTCTGCCATTGCTGTCTTGTTTTCGTCTGCTTTGCGCTTTAGCTCCTCTTCGGTAGGCTCCGGAGGTGGCTCCTCTATTGGCTTGGGTGCAGCGTCTGCAAACTTAATAACATGCATCCACTTAGGGTTTTCATAGAAGTTACTAGCCAGCCTCTCATTCTGTATAGCCCCATGGGTGTGTTCAATTTGCTCCGAGTTAAAGCGGTCAAACAGGTAAAGGTTAGCGGTTAAGTGGTCAATGAAAATATCATAGGATTTGTAGTAATTAATAATCTCATGCTTACCCCATATCCGCTTCATTACGTCAATAATATGGTCTTTAGTGTTGTAGCTCATTAGTCAATGCTCTTGTAATCTGGGTTAATGATATGCAGATAACAGCGTGCCCACCCTTTCTTTTTCTATATTATTCGCTTCCACCGCCTTCTCTTCCTGTTTTCTATTAGCCGTAGCGAGGTCGGTTTTTTTTAGCTCAACAATACCAAAAAAATCATCTTGCCACTTACCCGTATGTAGCCACCCATAAGATTCAGTCCATCCTCTTTGTCCACTAATCACACCGTAAACCTCAACGTTATCGCGGCCACTTATGCGATCTCCTTTTATTTCAACACCCTCTGGTAGCAAGAATATTTCAAAACACTTCCCTCTTGCGTGGACGTGCATTTGCAGGAACAGCCGCCCAATTTGCTGCGATTGGCCTTTAAATAGATCATAGTATTCGTCTGCGCCTTTCATCTTCCTTTCTCCTCTTGGTTACAGTTCATCCCATCCTCCTGTCGTGTCTTTAATAGGGAATAATCCAGCCCACTCCTTATCAAGAGATCGTTTAATGATAACCCCCTGCGTGTCAATGTCGTATTGCAAAAGAAGCTCTAACTGCGCCTTCTCTCTCCTGCCCCCGGCTTTAATGGGCTTCTTTCTCTCTCTCCGCTGGTAGTCTTTCCATTCTTCCCATGCCTCACTGTTTAAGAGAGGGTTATCTAGTGGTAGGGCTTTTTGGTTCATGTGCGCTCCTTTACTGAAAGTACTGTTCCATGCATACAGCACGACTCGATATCCACATGATTACCCTGCCAATAATACCTGGTCGGGCCATCTATGTGGTGGCTCGTGGCCATCCTTTGCGGGTTCATAGGTAGGGGCCGCGCCGCAGAATGGGCACCCTTTCACTTTGATTGAATTATCTTCACCGTCTGATTTAATCATGCTTAACATCCCTCGCTATCCCATAGCGCTTAAATAGTTTCGTTAATTTTTTTGCAACCTTTCTAGTTTCTTTTGCCGCTGGAATGTTATTCATCCCCTCATAGCAGTGTGCGCTCTGGTAGCAGGATACACGTAGGTTATATAGGTCTATCTTTAAACACGTTAGTTCGTGTTCAGCCTCTCCTAGTGTTCTAGTATTTAATGCCTTTGCAATAGGGCCGCCCTCTGATTCTTCAAGTAGCTTAAGAAGCTCCTCTTCACTCATAGCGTCGATTTTATCCATTACTTTATTATAGGTTACATCAAACTCTTCGCATTCTTGGTTATTCATGGTTGATTAGCTCCTTTAACTTGCACTCGTTGCCGGTGGTAGGATTGTTTGCCCACTCGCTTATAGCGTTTTCAAAGGATTCCACTTTTTCACATAGGTTAGCAATTAACTCCGCCGCGTTTAGGTTGGTTGTGGTGCCAAGCATAAGCGCGTATTCCCTGGCTTCCTGTAAATCTATATTTTCACTCATGGTTGGTACACCTCCCGAAAAGGAATTTAAGTCTTTTTACTGGCGTTGCGGCTTTAAACATAGGGCAGTTTTTACCCATAGTGTCATAGACGTATGGTGACGCGCCTCTTAGCAACCACTCTGGAACAGGGTATTTGCAATTGCCGTTGGTATGCCCCTCCGACTCCCTTTTAAAATACATACAGTTTTCGCAGCTCTTGTCACTCATTACGATAAACTCCTAAGAACTCGCATCGCATGCAATCTGATCTAAACCCTACCCCGCCGTGATCTGGGCAGAGGAACATCCCGCCTATATTTGGCGGTGCAATTGGGCCGTAGATTACCCATTTCTCCAATGCTTGGTTGTTATTATCCGTTGCCCAGATTCTAGACCCTAAAAACAGGCCGCCATCCTCATCTGATTTGCACTCGTGGATTTGGTGCTGGAATGTATGCTTACAAAAGCAATGGTAATGCTTGCCTGCTTCTAACTGTGCATTTTCGGTTACTTCTAGATTTTCTTCCTTCATACCATTACCCTCTCAATTAAAACTCTAGTCTAGCCGTTACTCATTAATACTCTATAGGGGATTGTACTTAAACCCTTTCTCTACTCTCTAGGCAATACTAGCCATTAGCCCCTATTCCAGCCCGGAGCTATTGAATCTATATTCGCCTGTACACATACCATCAGTTTATCAGCAAGCTATTTTTACGAGTTGCTATTCTCGCCCGTCACTATGGGCTGGATAACGCTGTTTATTCACACTATATGCCTATGTGTGAAAGCCGGGGCTATATGCTCCCGATGGTTTTCGTCTCGTTGTTAACGTGAACCGTTGTTGCCCCGTACACGAGGCGAGAGGGTGGTCTTTAGAAGGGTGCGCATGGTGTCCGCTTTACCTGGACGCTGTTAATTCAGCTTTACAACCACGCACAAAAAAGGGCTCATATTGGTTAGCCCTAGTGCTAGGGTGGTCGAAGTGCATTCGTGGAAGTTACCCAAAAACACACTAAGACTAACTAATATAAACCCGTTACACTGACACTTACTAAAGACGCTTCCACACGCCTATAAGGGCAAGTATAACACTACTACAGAGAGATACAAGAGGCAGGTACAAAAAAGCCCCCGTATCAGGAGGCTTGTCTTTGTTTCTCACCAGGAAAATACTCTATCGGAAATAATGTGTTGGTTTCATGGTACACCTCCTATCGATATTGGCAGTTTTGGCTACAGTTATCACTCTAGAGCCATCTAGTATAGCAGCTTTTATAGGGTTGAAAATAGGTAATTGTACTTACCGCTCTCTGCGCGCATAGGGTGGTTTAAAGAAGTTTATTAATCATCTTTGTGGTATAATCACAACTGTTTAGAGACCTGCGAAAGTTTACTAAACAGTGCTCTTCGTGAGCCTAGATCGTATGATTTGGGTTTTTTTCGTTTAGGAGGGAGTAATTCTTATTTGAAGGGGTGCTATGCCTGTCAGCCAAAGGGAGAGGGGAATCGAACCCACATCCACCAGGATTATCACCTAAGCCGCTCCATCGAACGGACAACACCACCACAAATAAGAACTAAAAGCCTGCCCCTGTTACCACTTCAGGGATTACGGTAATTCCAGGCGGGGGTATTCTAACACTTCCTCCTCTCATTAATAAACCATCTCTGGCGCTACTATCCACTCACCTTTGTAATCACGGCGTTCGATTACTAGATCCATGCCTCTCAGTTCTATCCTGATAACTGTTGGCCATGAACAGAACAATATCTCCGGCAAAACCTCGCTTTGTGTAACGTCTCCATCTTCATCAACAAAGATATACATAACTCCCTCCATTCTTTACGTGTAACATAAATAAACCAGATTAAAGCTAATCCTGCACATATCCAGGCTATTGCCATTATAGTAGGGTGTATCATTTGAATACCATTTCTTCCTTCTCTTCCACGTCTATAGAAACCCTAGAAACATCCTGCCTCTTGAACACCAGCTCCCCGCTCTTATGTTCCAATCGGAACATCTCTGAATCTCTACAAAAGAACCACTTATAAAAGTCCATATAAGGAAGCAATTTATCTTTTTTGGAATCTATTTCCGTCCACAGCGTGTAAGTCGACTTGTCTGTGAATAATATGGTGATCTTAGAGCGTAATACCATCTTCACTTTTGGCGGTTCCGGCTCCACCTCTTCCTTATCTTCTTTCTTCCACCATAATAGGTTCACTCTACCACCTCCGTTAAATCATTGATTAACCCTAATACTAGACCATTCAAGGTATAATTAAATACGTATTATTACTTATTCTAATTGAGGTAGAGGGGGGTAATATAGGGTTTTTATTTGAGGAGAATGTGATGTTTGAGAAAGGTGATATTTTAAAGTTTAATACTTCTACGCCTGACTGCGATGCGTTTAAGGGTGAAGATGCTAAAGGTTTATTTTTAGAGGTATCGTATGACGATGGTGATACTTCCATAGAAGTTTACGGGTTTCGGTCTTTTAAGGAAGGCAAGGTGGTGGAAACCTCTAAAATGGTCGCTTCTCAATGGGTGCGTAGAGGAGATGTTTTCCTGTATAAACTGCCAAAACAAAAGCACACAGAGAAAGAACGCAAAGCAGCAGCCCTAATCGTGCGTAAGACGCTCTCTAAGCTCAATAAAGAGATAGAGAAGGCCAAAGAGGTAGGCATTGATGTAAACGTCGATACAGTAGAGCTAGAGATGTCCTATCAGCGTCCTAAACCTCCATTGTATACATACTAAGGGTCTATTATGAATACTGACGGAATGATTGAGATTACCGGCTCCGATTTAGTCGAGGCTGTTAAGGCCGCTTATGACCTTAGCCGCCCACAAGGATTGGGTCTGATGCATTATGAAGAGGGAGAGCTGAGTGATGAGGAGGCAAAGAGATTGGTTGATGATACTGATGCTCGGATGCCTGTTTCTCTGGATTATGTAAAGGGGCGCGCCTGTAAGTTTGATGTTTACAGAGATGAAAACAAACTGTTTATTAATGATGCATGGTATGACCACTCTGAGGCCGCCCTGCTTTCGCTAATTGATCGGATAGCTGTTTAATGAAACCCCTCGACGAATCCTCAGTATGGCTACTCTTCTTTATAGTGGCTGTGCTGATCGTTGTGGGATCTATGATAATTCACAAGTGGTATCCGATATGAAACACGTTCTAACATGCCCTACCTGTAAAGCTGAATTCACAGTGCAGATAATAGATTATTGTGACTATGGTGACCCTGTAGAGTGTACCTGTGGTGAGTGGCTAGAGACTATTGTGGATGAAGTAGGTGATGATATTACGGTATCTGTAGTAGGTGTGACTGTTAAACCTGAGTGGATGAATAGTGGAATGGAGAGTATGAGATGAAAGAGATCACCGCATACGAAACAAGTGATGGTCGGATATTTACCATGAAAAACTCAGCCGAGCACCATGAAGACGATTTGTCATGTTCTCAACGTGCAAACGCATTACTTGAGGATGGCGTTTCAATTTACGAAGCATACCGTCTTGTTAGGCCGAAAGCCTTAAGCATTCCTGAGATCCTAAAGAAGGTAACCAAAGATACAAAGTTATCTATTTCGCATTGGCAGTGCAGAGATGAAGCCGGGTATATGCCTAAATATTTCGACACAAATATGGAGGTATTTGTTCATGGTAATACTGGTAGCTGGTCTGGAAGCTATGGGTCTATGGTTAGTTTAGCTGACTTAGCCAGCTACGCAACCCACAAGAATACTGTTTTTGGTTAACTAGGTACTATCCCCAATACCGCTCTATTATAAAGGGTGTAGGATGGGGGTTTTAGGAGGAATTGTGATGGGACATATAACACAGGTAGAGGGCTTTAGAGTAGTTATTGAGCCTAAAGACATTCACGGTAGGGAGTTTAGTGAGGCTGAATCTCGAAGAGCTTGCGAGGAAATCATTGCCCAGGTCAGAAAGCATGTTGATGGTGTTGGCCTTGTACTTATGAAGTATGACGAAAGTATTGTATGTGAGCATTGCGGGTGGCTTTGGTCAGAGACTGGAGACTCTCCACATAATGGTGGGTGCTGCGAAAAAGACATCCTTGTTTATGAGAAGGAAGAGAAATGACACCTGAACAAACAGCATACAGAGACTATAGAGAGGATAGGGTATGAATCAACAGCTAACACCTGTGCAGGTTATATCAAAGATGGACGAGTCTTTTAATAAGGTTAATACCTTTCATATGGACTTTAAGAAAGAGGCTCTTTTTGCTAATCAGTCGCTGATTAAAAACAAGCGGTTGAACGAAACAGCACAAAGAAACCAAGGGAGCCTAAAACATGCTATTTTAAATGTTGCCGCTATTGGTATCTCGTTAAATCCTGCATTACATGATGCTTATCTGGTTCCCCGTGATGGCGCTGTTTGTCTTGATATTAGCTATAAGGGCCTGATTAAAATAGCTACAGAATCAGGCGCTATCAAATGGGTTAAGGCGGAAGTTGTATACGATGCTGATACGTTTGTTTATAAGGGGCCAGCCACCCCGCCAGAGCATGAAGCCGACCCTTTCTCTACTGAAAAAGGCAATATAAAAGGGGTTTATTGCATAGCCAAAACAAAGGATAATGACATATTGGTGGAGGTTATGAGTGCAGCAGACCTGCTTAAAATCAAACAATCATCCCCGGCTTACAAGGCCAATAGCGGCCCGTGGGTTAGCTTTGAGGGTGAAATGTCAAAGAAGGCTGTTATTAAACGATCCTCTAAAACATGGCCTAGAGTAGAGATAGACGACCGTCTGCGCGAAGCTGTGCAGATGCTTAACGAATCCGAGGGCTATGAGTTCTCAGAGGAGAAAGAGGTTCAGGGAGGCTACAGGGTCGATACAGAGACTTTAGCATTAGTCGCACCCTCAGCCACAAAAATGATTGAATTGGCTGAGAGCGGCAACCACTGGGATTTTGGCGTATTGTGTGAAGGGTTGAACGAAAAAGAGGAGCGCGCACTATATACAGCCAAAAGCAAAGGCGGTTATTTCAACGCACAAGACAAAAGCCTCCATTCTGACCTAAAACGGAAATTCTATACCGATGTGCAGGTAATTCAGGATAGCATAACAGGCTCTATTGATGTGATTAGCACTGCCTTATCCGATGGTGACGAATACGGATTAACTGAGGCGGTAAACGAGTTAGATAGTAGTGAATTCTACGTCTTACAAAAGAGTTTCAATGAGGAGCAAAACCAAACTATTAACAAGGTTCGAGAAGTTTAACCTTTAACCCTATGGAGAGTAAGTAATGAAAGTTGGAATTAACATCAGTATCGACGTAACCAAGCTGGATAAGAACCGTTTTAATAAGGGGAAATATGCAGATATCACCGCCTTTGTTGACTTGGATCAGCAGGATCAATACGGCCAGAATGGCTTTGTCACTCAGTCCACTAGCAAGGAAGAGAGAGAGGGAGGTCTTAAGCTGCCTATTTTGGGTAACTCTAAGGTGTTCTATAACAGTGCCGGCACACAAGCACCGCAACAGCAAGCACCTAACAATCCACAGAATCAAGCACAGCCAGAGCAGGGTAGTCCTTATCCGGCTAATGATAACTTTGAAGACGATATACCCTTCTGATCAGTAGGGTTAATAGGAGATAGATATGAAACCATTTGGAAGTATGAGCTAAAGCTAGGTGATCAGATTATAAGTATGCCGGTACAGGCTGAGATTCTAAAGGTAGCAACACAGAAGGGGTTTCCCTGCATGTGGGTTATGGTAGATCCTGATGCTCACAAAGAGGCTCGTTCTTTCACCACTATCGGCACCGGGCATGGAATAAATACGTCTGTGGGTGAGCTAAAGTATTTGGATACCTATCAAACAGACGATGGCTACCTTGTGTGGCATTTATTTGAGCGTATTTAACCACCCATTAAACAGAGGATAGAGATATGTGTAACCTGTTCGAAGGATTTAATAACCTAAAAACGGATGTAGAGAAGTGGAAATGGGTCATTGATAATCAGCATCTTGGTTTTACGGTGATGCTGGATAATGATGACACTTTTCTTTCTCATCCAGAAAATAATGAGATTGGGGAATTTGATGGTTATCTTGGTTGGAGCGATGGAGCTATATCTCTTCTTGAAGCGCTAGGAGTAGAAAGTGAATCTGTTTAACGCCGCTTGATATGCCTAAACCTAAGAAGTGCGCTATATGTGAGACTGAGTTTGAACCTAAAACAACATTGCATAAGGTTTGCGGTCTTACATGCACTCTGGAGCTTGGTAGGATCAAAAAGGAGAAGAAAGCAGCAAGGGAAAGGAAGGCGTTTAACAAGGAAACTAGGCGTATGAAATCCGAGCTTAGGGCCAATGACAAAGGTTTTCAGCTAAAGAAAGCACAGAGGGCGTTTAATAAGTTCATCCGTTTAAGAGATAAAGACGAACCTTGCATTAGTTGCGGGAGGGAAGAGGTAGAATGGACGCCAGGAGGTCAATGGGATTGTGGTCACTTCAGGTCTGTAGGCGCACAACCGGCCCTTAGATTCGAAGAGGATAACGGACATAAACAATGCAAATCCTGTAATGGTGGGTCGGCAAAGTATGCTAAGAAGGGTCATACTGTAGCGCAGGAGTATGAAATACGGCTACCTAAGAAGATCGGACAAAAGAGGGTTGATTGGTTAAAGCAGGAGCATGAAAAGAAAAGGTATTCGGCTCAAGACTATATTGACGTTTATAATGTTTATAACAGTAAGTGTAAGGAGATGGAAGAATGAGTGATGAGAAACTGAAGGAGTGTCCCTTTTGCGGGGGAGAAGCCGATCTAATCGTTACAGAAGATGGTCTTGCGGGAAATGGAGGGGTATCAATAAGCTGCTGCGTTGAGATGTCAGACGGATATATTCTTAAACAATACATTCGCAAAGGGTCGAAATGCGGCTTAACTAAGGTGAGGGGTGCACTTATCCATAGATGGAACACTCGTGCCCAATTCTAACCAACACGTAGCAAACGCTGTAAAAGCCGCTGAAACAGCCGTAGAAGAGAATTCACTTGATACCCTGTGGGTTGCTATCTGTTTTGCGTATAAAGCCGCTAGATTAGCTCTAAAGGCGTCTGAGGAGGCTGTACGATGAACTGCCTACAACGACCTTAAGAGCAAGACAGGGCGCACAGGGCCACACGACCCTAAGAAGTATTCTGTTCAGGATTTAATAGATATGTATGATGTTTATAACAGTAAGTGTAAGGAGATGGAAGAATGAACTTAACACCTAAAGAAGCGGTAGGCGTAACGTTTTGGACTGGGTTTGGGTTGTGCGCGATTCTGGCAGCCTTTCTGCAGGATTTAATGGGGCTTGATGCTTACTTGGCCTTTGTTGAGGAAGGATGGGTTCACATTCCCTGGGGTGTATGGCCTCCCATTATTATAGGCACATTAGGTTTTCAATACTGTGTTTTTAGGAAGATGCCATGAATAACCAACACGTAGCAAACGCTGTAAAAGCCGCTGAAACAGCCGTAGAAGAGAATTCACTTGATACCCTGTGGGTTGCTATCTGTTTTGCGTATAAAGCCGCTGGTGAGCTTGAGAGGAAGTCTGGGAGGGTTATAACATGAACTGGAACCACTTTAGTTACGAGACCGATAAAATGCTAGCTTGCCCATGTTGTGGTACTAAGGGTATGGATGATGCCTTTATGCGGGCACTGGATGGCCTTAGAGGGCATTTAGGCTTTCCCCTATATGTGACTAGCGGGTATAGATGTTCTGCCTACAACGACCTTAAGAGCAAGACAGGGCGCACAGGGCCACACACTACCGGGCAGGCTGTAGATGTAGCGTTGTATGGAGCAAGTGCATATTATCTGCTAGAACACGCATTTAACTACGGAATGATGGGTATAGGACTAAGCCAGAAAGGTGACCACAGTAAACGGTTTGTTCACCTGGATTCTATTGTAGATGGCCCTAGACCGGGGATATGGACTTACTAGCCCTTCTTAATAGCAGACACTACGTGAGGGCCAAAGTAAAAGACGATAACCGATACAAAAGCCTGACCTAACCAGAGAGAAGAGGCCACATTAATTATGTTATCTACCGTCACTGTATCGCCTTTACAGACATAAACCAGACAGACATTAACAACAATCATCATCTGGAGAATAATGCCCCATGATATATAGCGACGGCTTATCGAGGTGGGAGAGCTTTGAGTATGTACCAGCTCTTGAACCCTCAACCACATAGCCATCATTTCCTTAGAATCAGCAGCCTTCTCTTGTTCAGTGTGAAAGGCATTATCAAGTAATCCAAAGCCTTCTTTAACCGTGGTCTGTGCTAGCTTCTCAGTGCCTAGTAGCTTGCTTAGGATGCCCATGATTTATACACCTTTATAATCTTCTTACCTACAGGAATGATAACCGTCTTAACTAATAGAGTAATAACATAGGCACAACCAATCACCTGGATCCACTCAGCATAGGACAAAACAAGGAATCCGTTACTTATTAGATAGTCTCCATACGTCCTAGCAGGAACTGAACTACCACCAACTGCAACAACACCGCTAGTTGCTATTGCTACCCCCTTTCCGGTTATAACGTCTGCATTGCTCATATTTAGCCCTTAGATAGTTCCACACGGCTATAACGAACTGAAAGCCGATCACAAATATAAAAACATAGTCTGTTATACCCGTTACTAATTCCATGCCACGGAGCCTTGTAAATCAAAAACAAACCTTCCAACACATTTACCGACGCTAAAAAGTACTCATATCCCTCATAGAAAACATTATAACCAGCCGACTTATAACCAATTAAAGCCAATAAGCACAACAATATCGCACATATCTCAAACCCGGCTAAAGTAAAGGTTAGAAAATTGCGCTCGATCAATAAAAACACAATACCTAAACTAAAGGCTATGGTTGAGTTGACCAAAAAGAACCCCTCCCCATCAGGGAAGTAATCAGCAAGCAATCTTGTGCTTACCAATACAATTAGCCATACAGCGAAAACAAGAAAATATCTCATTTCCCTCTAGGCTTCCGTTTCTTCTTCTTTGGCTTGTTACCGTTACCTGAACTCATTTTACCACCTTTAAAGTTAATTGAACCTACCTACATGGGTAATCTTACCACAGTTTTACGCTATATCCGGATTACCGTAATACCATAATGTAGCAGTACCAGCATCAAAGTTATTCGACCCGGTTGACTTTATCTGTATCTGTGTTAAGGCTGCACTCAATGCCTTTGTACCGTCGCAAAGGTAAGTATCACCACCATCTCCCGACGTCGCGTTTATGCTCCACAAGAAGGTTGCCGCGTCTGCTATGTCCAGATAGGCTTCGATATTTGTTACATCCGCCGCCGCAGTGGCTGAGGTTAGGTTAAATCGAGTAACAGATGTGACTTTGGACGCACCAAAGACCCTAACCAATCTACCAACATACCCAGTAGTCTCAAGCCCTCCCGCATCACCAATCAGTAGGTCATAATCATCATTTCCACTCAGGGAAGCATTCGTTATCCTCAGCTCTAGTTTTGTGGCGTTCGCAGGGATACTACTAAACGTCCACGCCGCTGTATCATCAGCACCACTATTCGTCAGGTCAATAGTCGAATGTTTTACCCGATATGTATATACCTCTGTCTGTGGGTCTCCACTGCTGTCATAGCTAATTAAGTGCCCTGTCGTACCTCCGGCCATCTTAGCTAAAGAAATAGCATCATTAGGAATTTTTGCGGTTGTAACCTCATCATCAACAATAGACTCAGTAATAACAACCTGTCTAGGAAACGAGGTATTTACAGCGCTCATCACTCCATAGG
>Ga0255049_10001008_pt1 | contig 16176 bp, 18 predicted proteins | sample JV7_2_3_MG_FD_183615 | JGI IMG/M metagenome (GOLD analysis project Ga0255049, IMG submission 183615) | Seawater microbial communities from Jervis Inlet, British Columbia, Canada - JV7_2_3 | ecosystem: Environmental > Aquatic > Marine > Inlet | place: Canada: British Columbia | collected 2016-10-06
TAGTTACCGATTTGAATGCCAAGTAAGTTGAACCGCATCACTTCGCCCATCTGTGGATCCAGGATATACACCGAGTTCCTCGTCGCTGCTATTGCGTGAATTACCTGGGCAAGCGATCGCCCTGGCGCTTTAGTGCCGATCACTTCGAAGGCGCCTGCAAGAGTATTGAACATGACGAGCTGGTTGTTGAGTGCGTCGGCCACGACGATGGCACCGCCCCAATCGGTCTCGGCGACATCGACAGGCGCCGGTATCAACGTCGGATCCGCAAACAGACGGATTGTCTGGCCGGCGTCGTCGAGCTGCCGGACAGCGCGTGCAGATTTGTCGACGACGTAGACGATCCGGTCCTGTGTCACATAGACCCCGTGCGTAGCGGGATCGGGAAGCGTCGTCAGCGCTCGGGCCTCTCCGAGCGCAAGATTGATGTGCACCAGTTCTGCGGACAACTGGTCCACGACATACACATCGTTGCCGCGTGCCGCAACCGCGGCTGCGTAGCCGAGCGCATACGACCGGGCGGCAGCGTGACCGAAATCGGAACCCGGCGTTCGTAACCTCACGCCTGAACCTATCTCCTGCACGAGCGTCAGAGTTGTATCGCTGTCGAGCAACGATTCTTGCCCCGCATATCGGTCCAGACCGAGATCGGCACAGCCGTGCAACATCAGCAGCAATAGAAAACCCGAAACTGATATCAAAATTATGTTGCAAATCCGATTACGGATCATTTCCGCATCCCCGAATCAATATGTGCCCGGACCGCCCGTCTCGTGCCCACCCTTAATTCCAGTTTCCAGCCCTGCCCGCCCTGAATGACAGAGATCACAGTTTTCGGAAGACCAGGCAATTTCACCGTTATGGCAAGCACCGCAGAACTCTCCGCTAGTGATCTTATCCATCGATATACCACTGGCTCCCGCTTTCATTTTTATGCCGAGATCAACGTGACACACCGAACACTGAAATCGTATTCGGTGGAACCAGTGCGGAAAGATGACCGGAGAGACATCCTCCGCTTCCGAACTGGTATTGATGACGACATCGGCATACTCAGCCTGGGACAATGCCGCAGGCACCAGCAACGCCACAAACAAAACGAGAACCTGACTGCGAAGCAATGCGTTCACTGTTCGGGCTCGCGTATGGCTCCGCTTGCTGGAGCCCGCAGGTCATTTTCGGGTCTTACACTATGGCAGCGGTTGCATTCGGTCAGTGGAAATGAAACCGCACCATGACACAAGCCACAGTACTCACCCCGCAGTATGTTTCCCATATTAATTTGATTGGCACCGGTCACCGAGACAAACAATTCTTCATGGCAGGTCTCGCATCTCATCCATTCGGTATGCGGCCGGTGCGGAAAAATTACGTTCGGCAACGGCAGAGTACTGGTCATAATGATATCCAGGTCGAGTATCTCGGGTTCGACGTCTCCGCTCAGGCTACCGCGAGGGTGAATTTCATTGTTTTGCAATGCGGTGACCCAATTTACTTTGTTACCCGCTGTATCCGATTGTAGAATAATCAGCGCTTCCGCCGGCTCTTGCAGGATCTCGAGGGACGGATTCGACGCGTCGTGAAGTCCGTCGTCGCTTAATGGTTTCCACGTCTCTGCACCCAGCGATGACACAACTGCGAGTAACGTACCGATCGTCAAAGCTGCTGAAGATCGTGATGTCATATATCTTTATCCCGGTATATAGACGCCTGCCCCACGGATCGCCTTCACGAGTTCTTGCGTCGACTTTTCCAACGATTCGACAGCATCGACAAACTGGCCGCCGCTCGCTTGGAACTCGGCCAATTTCCTCAGTTCATCGGCGGTCGAAAGCAGCGGCGCAAGACGCTCTCGAACACGCTCATCTTCAAGTTGCTCTCGCAACAGCACCTGGACAAGCAATTTATGCGTTTCGTTGCGATCCAATTCGTAAAGATACTCTTCTTCCTTGGTCGCAAACTTCAGTTCCCGAACCAGTGTATCGCCCTCGCGCAATTGTTTAACCGCAAACTTAACCTTGGCGTACGCCGCGTCCAACTGGCGCCACGCCTGTTCAGAATCGCCGGCTTTAAGAAATTCGTCCGCAGCGTCCAGGTGCGCACTAATTTCCTGGCCCACCAGCTCATGCTCTTTTTGCTGGTTTCTTTCGGCGGTTATTCTACGGTGGGCAGCAAGCAACGCATCGACACTGGCGCGCCGGTTTTGGAAATCGCGGTCATCTTTGGCGGTCACAGTGCCGCCCTGCTGGCTTACCGCGACCGCGGCATACATCAATCTGACGGTTTCCGTCAGTCCAGCCGTTGCCGCGTCGCTGTCGCCTGATTCAAAGGCCCGAAGAGCCAGCTCGTACTGCTCGACGGCCTGGCTGTGAAGCTGTTTCGCTTCCGTTATGCCACTGCCCATGACCTGCCGCGCTACCGACGACTCATTGAGTAAGGTCTCGACGAATCCAAAACGATCTTGCAACGGATCTTTTTCCTGATCCTGCGAAAAAACAACATTCGCCGGCCCAAGCGCGACAACCGCCACCGTTGAAATAACCAGCTTGGTAATCATGTTTTCAGGCATGCCTTGACCCAACATTCGTTCGTCCTCTTCATTGGCAACTTCACTGCACCACGACATCTTTCGGCCTCGAGTGGCATCGCCTGCACTCAGAGATCGGAAACGAGACCTTGCCGTGGCAAACACCGCATTTTTCACCCAAAATTATCGATGCCATGCTGATCTGATTGGCGCCTTTTTGCGGTATGAAAATCGCCGGGTGACAATTGGCACAATCCAGCCATTGTGTGTGTTGTTTGTGCGGATAAACAACGTCCGGCATGGATCCTTTCACCTCTCTTATTATATTGAGGTCGAGCACAATGGCGTTCGCATCGGGATTACTGATAATGTAGCGCGGATCGATAATTCCCTCTTCGATGGCACGACTCCAGTTGACGTAATTTCCGGACGTCGATTTTGGCATGACACCAAAGGCATCCCGTGGCGCTTGCAGCAGCGCTGTTCCATATCCGGTCGGGTCGTGTATGCCGTCCGAGTCGGGTGGCGCATTACGTTCGGTTGCCGGCCGTAACAAGCGGTTAAAAGCGTTGGGGTCCTTATCGGCCGCGGCTTGTTGCAAGATCGTGATGACCAGAATCACGCTGCACGCGACCATAACGACGGTCTGGTAAATCCTGTTTGCGCGCATACCCATTAGTTTTCAGTACCCGACGATGAAGATTCCTCATCGTTCTCATCGTTTTCAGCGCCCTTATCGTCCACCGGTGTTACGAGTCGTTGCGCAGTACTGTGATGAACCTGGGTTGGCGTATTGGGCACACCGGAGTGGCACAAATCACAGTTTTCAATTGACCAGGCGACGTCGCCGTTATGACATGCACCACAGTACTGGCCATCAATGATATTCAACATGTTGATGCCGTTGCCGCCCGCTTTGAAAGCAAACCCCAGGTCACCATGGCAGACCTTGCACCGAAAGCGAATGCGGTGAAACCAGTGCGGAAAAACGACCGGGCGCATGCCCGCATCATCGGAAAACTCGTTCATAACCACGTCGCCATACTCCGCATCGGCCGGATTGAAATGGCTGTGCAATGCAAGTGCAGAGATAGTTGCTGCGCATACGACTGTTAATTTCAAAATTTGCTTGATCATATTAATCAATACTTTTGCTGTTTGCGGTTACACACAAGAACGCATATTAGCGGATTCCGTAATATCGGCGAATACTGAGGAAAGCCATCGAGTTCCGGAAGCTGTCAATAGCCCGTAGATTGACTTCGAGACGGATCTGCAGAAGTCCAACCCGATAGTACAGTCGGTTGCGCCAGGCCGAGTCAGTGCGGTCCCGATCGAGGTTCAACTCATTTTCGAACGGTTCGTTACTGATGAAATCACTGCTCAGTAATTCAAGTTCCGAGTTGAAGTTCAGGTTGGGCACGTCGAACAGGTTCACGTGACGGTAGTTCAGGTTCGCACTGTAGCTGATCGTCTGGTTGTCGCTGTCCTCGGGCCCGGAGTCTTGCCTGCCGGTGCGTCCGTACTGAATGGTCAGGCCACCGCTCCAGGCCCGGTAGCGGCCCGATTGCGTGCTCCGAGACGCCTGCAAGTTCACGAGCTGGAAAATATCCCGCTGGTCGCCCCTCGTGCGCCGGTCGGTTGCCGTGAGACGAATATAACTTCTGGTCTGGCCGAGCTGATTGCTGAGCGTCGCATAGACTGTGTGCGTCGCAGATCGGAGGTCCCGATTGTCCGTATCGGCTGCGCTCGTCAATTGCTGCGATAGATTGAATTCGAGGTTTCGCCCCGAACTGAGTTGATAGCGCTTTGCCAGGTGGTGATCGAAGCTCAGGACAGCGTCCTGCACCGAATTGCCGTCAGCCAGATCATCACGTCCGCTGCGGTTGCCGGCCTCGGTTGATACGCCCCAACGGTACTCACTTTTCCAGAGGTCAATTATCCTGGACCGGTAATCTGCCCGCATTCGCAGGAAGGCCGCGTTGCTGTCGTCACCCTGGACCGTGCCGACGGCCGCGACGCCCGTATTGGCGGCAATCACAATACGATCCGAGTATTGGTAATTCGCCGATACGGTTGCGACCAGGCTCTTGGAGCCCTCATCGAAACCGTTGCTGCCGACGTCAGTTCCCTGAAACAAACCCCGGCCGACAATCAACAGCGGTTTGTTGGTTTCGGGGCGCCAAGTGGAAATTGTATTGAACTGGAAGAATCGTCGCAGGCTGTCGAAGTCGCCCACCGAATATCGTTCGTTGCTGAAAAATAATGTGTCTTCGAGCGAAAAGTTTTGACCGGAACGATATCGGTGCCGCAGCGTATGACGAATTCTCTCCTGAATCTGCTGCGACTCGTTCTGCGAAATGTCTGACCACACCGAATTGAGTTCCAGCTGATTGCGGCCCAGCGTTTTTCGCGCATTTATCTGCCAGGTATCGTTCACGGAGTTGCGTGAAGCACGTGCACCGTCTGCGATCAGGTCATCTATCGTCCGCCGTCGGTAATCCAGGGAAAAACGGCCGCCGCGATTCGCCACATACTGTTGCATGAATCCATAAGTCCTCGTCAACACATCGACGTCCGACATATCACCGTCAACACGACCGTCCCGGCTTTCGAAGTAGGTAGCAAATGGAAACCGGCTATCGCGCAAAAAATCGACGCGCAGTCCCCCGGTAATCAAAGTTCCATTTTGCTTCGCGTCAGCGTTTTCGGTGATTGTCCTGGTCAGGCCGAGTGAAGCGTTCACACGCAAAATCCATGGCCGCCAAAGATAAGTGGATGCGTTCGTGCGCACGGTACCCAACTGCCCCGTACCGTCAATCGGGCCCGTGCCCCCTGTCTGGCGATACTGGTATTCCAGAAAACCATCGATAACCACCGGCCCAAGTTGCGCCCGCGCAATAGGCGGCAAGCCCAGCAACAGGACGCTGCAAGCGATCGCCCACCACGTTTTGCCGGCGGCGCCAGATACCATCGTCCTGATGGCATGACCGGCCATTTTCTACAGGCGCAGCGCCGTCACCGATCGCAGGTAGACCTCATCGATCGTGACGCTGCTCCCTGCCCGCAGATCAGAAATCATCTGTTGCCACAGGCTTTCGCCCGCATCGCGCCGCCATAAATCGGCTGCACGCTCATGTACGGCTGCAAACGGCTGCAGCGCTGCGGGCTGCCGGCCTGTCAGCCGAAAAACGGCAATTCCCTCCAGAACGGTTACCGGTTCCGGCAGTTCGCCGATCTCGAGTTCTACGAGTGCATTCTGAGCGGTATCACTCAACATGCCGGCATGCAGGTATCCCATGTCACCGCCGTTCTTACCTGACGGATCCGCCGAGCGCATTCGCGCCAGTTCTGCAAAACTCTCGCCAGCACTAATGCGCTGTACGATATCGGCGGCCTCGAGGCGGGCGGCATCCCAGACCTCCGCTGTCGATGACGGGGCAACGGCCAGCAGGATCACCGAGACTCGGATTTTCTCGGGTTCGGTGAATTTTTCGGCATTCGACGCATAGTAGCTGCGCGCTACCGATTCGTCCGCTGGCTCAATCCCGGCCCTGACCTGTTCCTCGAGGAGGGCCAGTATGCTGTCCTCCTCGAAACGCTGGCGCAGCCTGGACAGCATCTGCTCGCCCTCGACCTGAAAGCGCTCGCTATCGGCGTAACGATCCTCGTAAACGGCCAGCTTTGCCGCAATACTGCTGTGATCCGGCGCAATAGCCCGGCGTTTGGCCTCGTGCAACAGCAGCGCCCGGTCGACCAGCCTGTTGGCAATGTTTTCGCGAAGTTCAATGTACTCGGCGTCAGTCGGCGGCTGGCCATGATAAAAAGTCTGCCGCACCGCGCTGAAAACCTCGCGCTCGAACTGCACTCGCGTGATCTCGCTGCCATCGACTGTCGCAAAGATCTCAGCGTCCAGTGCCGCCGCCGCCGTCAGTGTCAGAGCCAGAGCCAACGCGACTAATGAGACGATCGTTGTGCGTACTGCAGGTCGGCTGTTCATATCGGTACTTCCTGGGGTGTCCGCTTTTAAGGTCGATGGTCCCCTTGATGTAAAAAAGCCCAGGCAACGACGTGTCACCCGGGCCGATTTTTCCAGCGGTGTGCGCCGCTGCGCAGGTGTTGCATGTATTCTACATCACGCCTTACTTGATATGGCACGTCGTGCAAATCTGACTTGCAGTCTGGTTGATGCGCAGGAACGAAACCTGGGCAGGGCCTCCTGTGGCGCTGTTGTGGGGGTCATGGCAACTGCCGCACTCGACGAAGGGTTCACTAGCGCCTGAACCACCAACCGCTGCCCCCGTGTAAAGCAGCATGTCGGTCTTTTCGCGCGTTGCCGCCGCCCCAACGGGCGAATCCACCCACCACATCGGTACCGAATTGATGGTCGCTTTCTCCGGGAAGGTGAAATCCGGATCGCCCAGCGTGCCCGCGAATGTGCCATCGGCATCAAGATTGGTGGCGCCGCCGCCACCGTATTGCATGCTGATAGGATGATCATCTCTGAGATCAGTCCCCAGCATCGGCACCGGCGTTCCGGTCATTGCGAGCATGGTAGGGTCGATCCGACCGGAGCCCATGCCCGTTCCAGGTGCATTGAGCACCACGTCCATGGCCTGCGAGCCATCGTGACAACTCAGACAGGCGAGCGATACGGAGCCGACCGGCGCTTCGAGCGAATCGAAAGTTGCCGTCTGCAACTCAGAATAGCGTTGATACGTTGCCGGATCGGGCAAAGTCTTGTTCCATAACGGTACCGCCGCTGTCGTATCCGAGCCGTGCGGCGTGTGACAGAATACGCACACTTGGTCGGTAACAGCAGTTGTGCTCTGCCCCGATCCTGTGGCAGTCAAATCATGCTGGCTGCCAACTATCCCTTGCGCTTGCACACCCCAACTGACCATCAGTAGTCCAATACCGATAATTGTACTGTGCCAATAAGTCTTGGTGTTCATAACGTTTGCCTCTGTCTAACGGTTTCCTGTCGCTCTGATGATATTGTAGAGTCCTGCCTTGAATATTTCAGTGACTATGTCACCCACCGTGGACAGTACCTAAGTATTAGCGGAAATCCCTTAGTCCCCGGATTATGACGCATTGCCTAGATCAAGCGTCTGTCTCAGTAAATTTTCGTCCAATAGCAAGATGCGGCCGCGACGCAGCTCGACAGCATTCGCGTTTTCCAGCATTTGCAGCCGCCGGCTGACGACTTCCCGCGCCGTGCCCAGCTCGGTGGCAATCTCCTCATGCGTCATTATGACGACTGGTCGAGGATGCTCCGATTCGCGGAATTTCCACAGCATGAATTCGCCCAATCGATGATTGATTTTGCGAGTCGTGATTTCACAGATTCGGTTGATCAGCGAGACAAAGCGATCGAAGGTCGACTCGAAAAGATATTGCCTCGCCTCTGGATACTCCTGTACCCAGTCCCTGAAACTGACGGCTGGAATGATCACGGCCTCCAGAGCCTTTTGTGCGGTGGCATAGGCGACAAGACCCGCGTTTGCACAGGCGGCTTGAATATTAACCGGGCAAACCTCACCCGCACTGACAGTGTAGAGCGTGAACTCGCGCCCCGACTCGCCGGAAACGTAAATACGCATCGTTCCCGAGCCGACCAGTACAACTTCGTCGCAGCGCCCTTTGTGTCCGTATAAAATCTGCCCAGGATCGCAGCGCAGGATTCTGGCGTTTTCATTTAACTTGTCGCGGAATTCATCCGGGGCGTTTTCATAAAACGGATAACGCATAAGAATCGAATGCGCGAGCGCACCCTCTTTTTGAATATCGTATTTTTGCTTTATTCTCATCCGGACGCTTGCCTCGGTCGCGTTCTACTGCAGCAATCGTTTTTGTGCCCCCAAAAACCCGTCACTCGCACTCATCGACGCTGGTCTAAACACATCGACTTTTCGAAAAAACTGGTCAACCATGTATACCCGGCCATCCTCATCGACCTCCAGGCCGGCCGGCAGCAAGAATTTGGCGGGCCCCATCGTCTCTGATCGATCTCCGATAAATAACAGCAGTTCGCCTTCAGCGTTGAATATCTGAAAGTTGCCGAAGGCAGCATCACTGACATATACGTTACCGTCGGCATCCGTATCGACACCTTTGGGCCTGGAGAACTGCCCGGTCCGGACGCCAACGGCGCCAATTTGGCGAATGAAGTTTCCGTCCAGATCGAAAACCTGCACGCGGAAATTGCCGCCGTCAACGATATACAGGTTACCGTCTAAGCCCATGGCAATATCGCGGGCTAGGTTAAGTTCTCCCGGTTGAGTGCCGCGGCTGCCAATGTCATACAAGTGCTCGCCGCTTTGCGCATCGAATACCCTCACATGGTGGCGATCGCTGCGGACACCACCGGTATCGACGGCATAGATACGTTCTCCCGCTGGATCCACTTCCACATAGGACAGGCGATCGAACATCTCGATACCACCGATCTTCGTAATGAAACTCCCGTCTTGGTCGAAAACGACAACCGTGCGTAACGATCCATCAGCGACATATAAATTGCACTCGTCGTCCGTCGCCATACCGAGCGGTTTTTGCAACAGGCCTGGTTCCCGCACACCGATTTCCGAAAATTCTCCGCCAGGTACGTCGAAGAGCAAGACGGATCGTGCGACTGAATCGCTAACGTAGATCCTGCCCTGGCAGACCTCGACGTCGAACGGTTTTGCCAGGCCCTGCGAGGTAGCGGTCTCGCCCGTCAACATTCTTCGCCAACGAGTCTCGCTGTCAACCGTCTTGATGTCAGCACTGCCATTGATCGTGCGCTCGAATATGAATCGCGCCGGCTCTGGTGGTGGCGGGAACACAATTTCCGCCTCTACCTGGTCTTGTTGCTCCTGCGGCGCCACCGCGCAGGACGCCAGGGCAATTGCGGCCAGGCTCACGAAGGCATTTTTAGGAGTGGTCATAAGTATTTAGGTCCCGTCATGTCGTTATTTATCCGTATAGCCACTTGCCACAGTTACGATAAACTGCCTGTATTCTGCGCCTTGGCTGAGGCCAGCGCTTAGGTCTTAAATGAGGACATTTTCTGTAAAGGTCCCCTGCGATGAATAGTATAACGAGCAATATTACAGTCAAATATCGGCATATGCGTAGCAAAATGGTGAATACCGTAATAAGCGCGGCTGCCGCAATATTGATCATTCAATTATCGGCCAGTGCAGAAGCGGCGGAACCCACAGCGATCAGCAAGCGTTACGGCGATTACTGCTCGGTTTGCCATGGCGATCGTGGCCAGGGCGCGCGGCACGCACAGCAGGGAATGATACCAGCACCGAGAAACTTTACCGATCCGGGCTTTGTCCAATCGATGACGCGAGAGCGGATGATCGCTGCCATCCGCGATGGCAAGCCCGGCACCGCAATGATTGCCTGGAAGACGGAATTGAGCGACGAAGAAATCGCCGAACTTGTCGACTACATTATCGGCAATTTCATGACCCCGGCCGATGTACGGGCCGTGGATGACGATTCGGCTCACGATGGCCAAGAAACCATCACGATTTACCAGGAATCCTGTTCCGTCTGCCACGGCGATGACGGTACCGGTGCCGTATGGGGTCAGGAATCGTTGTCGGCAGCACCGCGTGATTTTACATCCGAGGCGGCACGGCGTGAACTGACGCGCGACCGAATGATCGCCGCGGTCACCTATGGCAGACCCGGTTCGCCAATGCCAGGATTCGGCAGCCAGTTAAGTCCTGCACAAATCGATAAAGTTGTCGACTACATTCGCGACGAGTTCATCTCAGGTCGAGCTGGAGATGGTACTGGGCCTGGTGGCGATTACCATCAACAAACGTATGCGAATAACCTGACGGGTCACTTCGAAAGAGGCCGGGCGTTTTACATGACCAACTGCGTTACCTGCCATGGCGTGGAGGGTGACGGCGATGGTCCAAGGGCTTATTTTATTTTTCCGCGGCCGAGAAATTTTGTCGACCCGGCAACGCAGCAAATCCTTAATCGTCCCACGCTTTTCCGTGGCATCAAGGACGGTGTTATCGGCAAGGAAATGCCCGCCTGGGGCAAGGTAATGAACGATCAGGATATCGCTGATATTGCCGAGTACGTGTACCTGGAATTTATCCGTAACAATCAGGACAACGACTAGGGCAGACTGGCGATTCTCGCAACGCCGCCGAAACTGCCAATCCACAAACTGCCATCGGTGGCTGTATTCATCGAGAAAACGCGATTAGAGAAGAGACCATCGGCTGTTGTAAAAACCTTGAAGCCGTCACCTTCGCGCCTGGCAAGGCCATTATCAGTGCCGACCCAGATATTGCCGCCAGAATCCTCATGAAGCATGAAAATGTGGTTACCTGGCAGGCCGTCTGCAACGGTAAAATTGGTCCACTCCGATCCGTCAAAACGGGCAAGACCACCGCCCCAGGTACCACACCAGACGATACCGTCGCGGTCGACCAGGAGCGCGACAATGTAGTTCGGGTTATAGGCGATATCGACTTCTTGCAGTCCCATTTCCTCTTTTTGCCGTGCATGATGTTCTGAGTATTGTGCGGGATCTGTCGAAAATCTGATCTGCTCACGCACGAGTTCGTAAGGGGCTCCCTGTCCGTCCTGATGGTTCCAGTTTTGCCACTCTTCGTTCTCAAATTTTGCCAACCCGCCTTCAGTCGCAAACCAGACTACGCCGTCCTTTCCGGCTCGCAGTGCATAGACCCAGTCATTGGGCAGCCCACCCGATGTATTCTCCACCGTGAACAAATCCCACTTGGATCGGTCGTCCAGATCGCCGCTGCGGACCCGGTTGGCGCCCGACCACGTCGCAATCCAGACATCTCCATTGTCCATCTCCAGCAGATCATAGATAAATCCATCGCCGAGCCCGTCGGGAATATTGTAGGTTTTCCAGGTTTCGCCATCCTCATTCATATGCGAAAGTCCGCCCCCGTAGGTACCGGCAATGAGCCTCCCGTCCAGTTTGCTGAGATGAAATATCCCTTTCGCAAGCAAGCCGCTGCGCGTATCGAACAGACGATAGCTGTCCTTCTCAACGTCGTAGCGTATGACACCACCGGAAGTGCCGACCCACATCAGGTTTCCATCCGGAAGAATCGTCTTGACGTTATTTTGGCCGACACGAAAATGTGTAAAATGCGCATCCGGGTTCGCCGCACCGGGTAGCGATGACGCCACACCGTTGCCCGATGACGGGTGTCCGGCCGGCATGTCCGGCGACACCGCAACCGGTGGCTGTTCGGCGGAGCCCGAAGTATCCGAGCCTTGTCGGACACCCAGAAAATACGCGGCCGCGCCTATGGCGAGAGCTACCAAAACAAATGTTACGTTCTTCATCTAAATGCCTTGCCTTTGATCAATCATTTTTCGCAGATACTGCGAGCCTGACCACACCGTTCCGTGTGCCTGCCCAGATCTCGTTATCCTGCGTCGTCACAATTGCGTAAACGTCGAGCCCGAACAGGCCGTCCACAATTCCGTAGGTTTTCCATGAGCTGCCGTCGAAGCGGCTGAGCCCGTTGTTGGTGCCAAACCAGTACACACCATCCGGGCCTTGCGCTATGGCGTACACGATGTTGCCCGCCAGCCCATCGGCCACCGTGTAGTTCGTCCAAACGCCGTCTGCAAAGCGTCCGACGCCTGCGCCCCAGGTTCCTGCCCAAATAACGTCGTCCTTATCCGCCAGCGTCGAAAATACGTAATTCGGGTTATAACTTTCCTGGCCGCCAACCAGCACATTCAGGTCATGCCGTTGCCTGGTTCCAAGGCCGGTATTCTGGCTGACCGGCAACTTTGCCTCATTGCCGGCACCGAGCCCGTCCTCATGTGTCCAGTGGCTCCAACCATCGCCGTCCAGCATCGAGATGCCGCCTTCGGTACCGAACCAGACCCGGTTTCGTGAGTCCACCGAAACGCCGTACACCCACTCGTTGATCAGTTCCTCTTTGACCAGGGAAAACTCCATGGTTTCGAGGTCCACCTTATTTGCGCCGGCCCAGGTGCCAATCCAGTACTGTCCGTCCTTTTGCTCGGCAAAGGCGTAAATCCAATAATCTGCCAAACCGTGCATCGGGAAAAAGACCTCCCAATCGCCGTCTTTATAACGCGATGCTCCACCGGCATTTGTACCAAACCACTTGTAACCACGACTGTCGATGCCGATCGCGAAAACATATTCGTTGGCGAGATCATCCTTGCGGGTAAACGTATTGAGCATCTCATGCGTATCCAGGTCGATCTCCATGACACCGACAGAGCTGCCGACCCAAAGGCTGTTTGCTGCAACATCGACGGCGAGCGAGCGTACATAGGTCCCGCTGCCGACATCAAAACGATCCACCACTGCGGGTGCTGGACCAATTGCATCAGGCCCCTTGCCGCAAGCCGTCAACAGCATCAGTAAAGAAATCACTATGAAAATGACTGACTTCATTTCTGCAACGACCTAAGGTAAGCAATAACATCACGAATCTCGTCATCCATCAGCATGCCGCGATAGCCCGGCATAACGCCTTTACCTTCGCGTATTTGTGCGAACAGATCGGAGTCCGGACGAAACAAAGTATCGCCGCTGGAGAAATCCGGCGTCCCTGGTTCCATACTCTTCCCGTCAATTCCGTGGCAGGTCTGGCAGTACATTTCATAAATCTCACGGCCGTTGAATAAATCGGCGGCACCAGCAACATTCGTCATAACCGTCGCCGAAATCACAAATAGCAGAAGTGCAGACGCGGGCGGCTCCACGTCGTGCTTTGCGTCAATCATTTTCCGAGGCCTCGGTTGCGAGACGTTTCTGCCAGTAAGCGGCACGTTCCGGGTCGGCCTGCCGGCCGAGCCCGCCATCCTCGTATGCCCGGATCAGGATCCGGATGGCGCTCTGGTGACCGTTTGCAGCCGCCAGCTCAATAAACTCAAATGCCTTTGCGAGGTCTCGATCGACACCTTCGCCTTTTGCATACATCTCGCCAAGACCAAGTTGCCCGTCGGCGTCGCCCTGCTGCGCCGCCGCGCGGTACCACGTTACCGCCCCGTCGTCATCTTCTGAGTAATCCAGAATATAGGCGAGCCTGGTCTGCGCCTCAGCCAAGCCTGCATCGGCCGCAGCTCTGTACAGGACCATCGCCGCGTTCACATCGCCCTGGTTGAAGGCATCAATACCTGCCTGCAAGTCCTCTTCCGGCCCGGCGACTGCAGTCATCGATGCAGAAAAGAGCACAGCCATTGCGGCCATAGCAGATTTTTGTCGTGCGAATTGATTCATCATTTGCCTGCCTCCAATAATGCTAAACGGGGCCAGATTTCTTCTTCCATTGTATGTGCATCCAGCGGTCCAATTTTACCGAAAAGGATACGACCGTCGGGCCCAATCAGGAATGTGACGGGGACCACTTCGACACCGAGCTGGCCGCCAAGTCTGCCGTCCCGATCATACGCACTCAACTTGAACGGGTTGCCGAAGTAGTCTAACCAACGAATCGCATCCTTTCTTTCGTCCAGATAATTAATGCCGTACAACGCGATTTGCCCGGATTCTGCCAATTCCATCAACAGCGGATGCTCGGTCCGACAGGCCAGACACCACGATGCCCATACGTTGACCAACGCTGGCCGCCTCGCGAACGATGCGGCCGTCGCCGTTTCCGCGGCATTTGAAACCGTCTCCAGTTCAAAGTCCGGTATATTGCGGCGATGGCCCGCTGCCCCGGCACCATATCGTCCCGCGACGTAAATCGAAACAAACGCTGCCGCGAGGAGTACTAACATCAGCACTCGTTTCCAATTATTCGTCATGTTCGGTAGCACATTTTCGAAACGGCCCTACTTAATCATTGTTACTAACGAATATCCATTACGGTTTACCGCAGTGCGGTCTATGTACCATTACTGATTCGCATGCGTTCGTCCGCTTGACTAGAATGCCATCATTATGCATCGAATCGCATTGCTGCCAAAGCACTGCCAGACTCTCGCACCGGCGACTTTGATTATATGGATATGGTCGGCCGCGTGCGCACCACCCGCGGCGCTTGCCGCAAATTCCGTGGACGAGGTGCCCGGTAAGGCCGCTTACCGTTACTACTGCTATCAATGCCACGGCTATTCCGGCGACGCTAATACATTGGCGACAAGTTACCTTGATCCCGCGCCCCGGGACTTCACGGCGTTTACGATTGAATCCCTGCCGACCGAACGAATGGTCGATGCGGTCCGGAACGGTCGCGACGGCACTGCAATGGTCCGGTTCTCAACCGTTCTGAACGACGAGGAAATTTCGGATGTCGTCGACTACATTCAAAAATCCTTCATGATCGGGGAATCGCTCAACGAAAAGTACCACTCCATCGAAAATGGCTGGGTGAATCACGAACGCTATGCCAGCGCATTTCCCTACATCCAGGGCACGATTGCGATTGATACGCCCTGGGAGGAACTCGATGCCGATCAACAGCGCGGCAAGCAACTCTATGAGTCTTCCTGCGTGACCTGCCATGATCAGGCAAACTCCGGCAGCAGGGAGGTCGTCTGGGAATTGCGCGCCGTATCTTACCCTCGGAAACATTTCTCCCACAGAGCGGATCTGCCAGATTTAATATCGGGCGCCTCGCCGTACGCGATGCACGACGTCCCGACCACTCCGGACAACATGTCCCAACAGCAATCCAGGGGCATGCGCTTATACCAGGATAACTGCGCTTTCTGTCATGCGGCCGACGGTACCGGCAAGAACTGGATCGGCAGCTTTCTTGAACCGCGCCCGCGCGATTTCACCGCCGCCGATTTTACCCTGCTGAGCACTCCGCTTGCGCTTCGCGAGCTGATTAAGGGCGGCATACCGGCAAGCTCTATGCCTGCGTGGCGAGCAGTGCTGGCCGATAGTCAGATTGATGACATTATTGCCTACATGCAGACGGCATTTGCTGCGCAGTAATTGGCGCTTTCAATCGCCAAATTAATTAAATTCGCACTCAATAAATAGGAGAGCGTAATTTCGACAATCGACTGCGAATTCTGTCGACGCTGTCTGCTACTGAAAGACTACTTCGCATGATGTAGTCGATTGTCCGATGATAGGGCAGGGTTTCGGGCTCGAGTCCATCAAGGAAATTTTTGACGTACAGCCCGAGTTCCGTATCGCCCGCGGTTTTTAGCTGACGGCGGAAAAACAATGTATCTGCATCCTCCTTTCGCGTGGCCAGCAGCAGAAACGTGTAGACAGTTCCTTCAATGATCAGGTCTGCGTCCGCCACCTCGATGCCTGCGCACAGCTTGTCCTGATCAAGCCTGACTGAGAATCTCAGTTCCGCGTCGGAAACATGAATATTCATCACACGCTGTCGAAGAAATTCAAGCTCTCCTGTTTCCAAAGGCGCTGCAAACATTACATTCATTGTTCTTGTGATAGCTCTCAACTTTAATGGCGATGGTATCCATGCCGCTGCTTTTCTGGTGATAGACGGCAACTCTGGTGTTGCATTAGCTGATGCATAATTTTTCATGATCAGGTTTCGAATAAGTCTTTCTTAAACAATACCAAGTTCGTCCCATAGTCTATCTACCCGGTCTTTGACATCGCTGGACATCCTTATCGGCCGACCCCATTGCCGATTCGTTTCACCCGGCCACTTCGTCGTCGCATC
>Ga0255049_10001009_pt1 | contig 16174 bp, 12 predicted proteins | sample JV7_2_3_MG_FD_183615 | JGI IMG/M metagenome (GOLD analysis project Ga0255049, IMG submission 183615) | Seawater microbial communities from Jervis Inlet, British Columbia, Canada - JV7_2_3 | ecosystem: Environmental > Aquatic > Marine > Inlet | place: Canada: British Columbia | collected 2016-10-06
ACTTCAAGGACGTTTATCTCCATGCCTATCACAGCAATCTCAAGGGATGCACCACCTTCCGCTACAACCCGGCCGCGTTCCAGGGCGTGCTGGTGAAGAACGAGGATCTCGCCAACACCGCTTATCGATTCACGCTGGCGGACGGTAGCGTGGTCGAGGCGCGCGGCGACGAAGTCGTCGAATACGACGGTGAATCGCACGTCGCCGCAAACCTGCACGAAGCGCTCAAGGAAGGCTATTACGGCAAGCTCTAGCCTGCATATTGCAGGCCAGGGATTTCTTTCGAAGAGGTATTCATGAGTATCAAGATAGAGCAGAAAATCATCAAGTCCGCCGTATTGGACAAGGCTTCGCAACAGCAGGAAGCGGCCAGCGAACCGCCAAAGGCCGATGTCATTCACATGCACGAAAAACTCGCGCGCCCGGAGTCACTGCAGGGAATCACCTATAAGATCAAAACGCCGCTATCCGAACACGCACTCTATGTCACGGTTAACGACATCGTCCTCAACCCGGGGACCGAGCATGAACAGCGCCGACCCTTCGAGATCTTCATCAATTCCAAGAACATGGAACATTTCCAGTGGATCATCGCCTTGACGCGGATTCTGTCGGCGGTGTTTCGTAAGGGCGGGGACGTCACCTTCCTGGTCGATGAAATGCACAGCGTTTTCGACCCGCAGGGGGGTTATTTTAAAAAGGGCGGCCGCTACACGCCATCGATCGTCGCCGAGATCGGCGATGTCATCGAGCAGCACATGAAAACCATCGGCATGATCGAGAGCGCCGAGCCCGACCTACACCAGCAGGCGTTCCTGCAAGCGAAGCGGCAGGAATACGAGGACCGGCAGCCTTCAGCGCCCAAGCCCGAGCCCGATGACGACTATCCAGCCTCGGCGATACTGTGTAAAAAATGTCAGACCCGCGCCGTAGTCAACCTCGACAACTGCCTGACCTGCCTGAATTGCGGCGAATCGAAGTGCAGTTAAACCCGTACCATTCGCGTGCATACCTCAACCCTGCCTGGTCCCGAAACATTCCGCTCCATGCCCTGGCGCAACGGCCTCGATACGACGGCCGAATTACTGAAACAGAACTTGCCCGGTGAAGGACTTCAACGTGATTTATCGGTCGCAAGTAACGGCGCCGAAACCAGCAACAGCACAGTGAAAAGAGGCAAAATGTTTCATCGATACATCGTTAATTCTAACCCGAACTATTCTCCGGATTGCGTTCCGACAGTAAAGCTTCGATAGCCTTTCCCCGGCATTTGTTACATTGTCCACGTTACCGACGAACGGCCCTGTTTTGGCTATATACGGTCATATATGGCCCGCAATAGCAACTATGCTCTAGATCACACTTTAAAATTAATATGTGAATCCATTCACAATAGTAATTTTTATAATTATTAGCGCTGTTTGTTTAGCTCCTGGACGGATGTGTCAATGAGATCCAGGGCAGATTGGCGAGGAAGGCAGGTAACAGATGCGGGCACCCAACCTAGAAGTCGTTAACGCTTCTGCTGGAAAAAATCCCATTTACAACTCGATTGAACGTTTTTCCCTCGACGGGCTCAATGATTTGCTCCGTGTGTTGATTGAGGGTGTCGACGATGCGATGTTCGAAAAATACGTGATGAATAACCCGGGCCATTTTTACAGGGAACTGAACACGCTTTTCATCGAAAAAGGTGTATTACCCGGCTTCAAGGCTGAACAGGAATGCATGAAACAAACCACGCGTTTCATGGCAAACCGCATCAGGCAAAATCCCGAGAATACCGACGCAAACTCACTCCTGGCCATGGCGTTTGGCGCTGCGGGAACTACCGGCATGGCGGCTGATGTTGCCGGTTGCGGTAACCTGTTCGCGGCATTGCATCAAGCAGTAGCGGATGCGGGAATTGCTGCCGGCGTAGCAGGCACTGGCGTCGCAGACGCTGTGCAAGGTGGCGGTGCGGTAGGTGGTGACTTTGTCGCGGCGCTATCAAATTTGCAAAACACGAGTATTCCGAGCCAGCCGCTAACCGCGATCGACCCGCAGAATTCCAGGGCCATGTAAACACCGCTTACCGATATCGTCGGTTTAACCGAAAAGCAGCGCGATCTGGGTGATAGCGCCTGGACTGAAAAAATTAGCGAATTCGAGGCAAATTCAACCACACTATTGAGCAATGCCGAGACAAGGTGATTCGATTTACAGGCGATGGTGTCAAGGCCGCGTTCGAAGTCCCGGATGATGGGCTGCGTGCCGCCTGGTTGCTTGTATAAGGACGCGAGTGAATTGGGACACCCGATTCTGGTTGGGCTTCATACTGGCGAAGTTCAATGGTCAGACGAGGATCGCAAATCGCCGTTGATTCTTGGATTTTGAGCGTCTGTTTTCTCCATAGGAGACGCTCGTAGTTGAGACGGCCGAAGAACTGGGCCGCTGTCAGAGTATTATCCTCGTATTCCGTGCCACCATTGACTTCCCGCCCCTTGATCTTGACAAAATCGTTGCCCATCAAGTCGTTGATCGAGAAAGCTTCCAGCGGGTTGATGCTTGGGTGAGCACCCCGGCTGATCCGGTCGATTTCGCTGTCAGTTAAACAGCTTAAAAACAGGATTGCTTTTGTCATGAAGAATTTTAGCGGTGTCCTGGTGCCCCGAGTTGGTTGCGATTTGAAACGCGTTCAACTCTTCGTTATTGCGTAAATGCAAATCAGCCCCGGCATTAATCAACATCTCGATCATTCGATTTTGAGCGGTGCTTGCGGCCAGCATCAGAGCAGTATCGCCAACACCGTTTCTGGCGTTTACATCGATTTCCCGGGTTAACAGGAACTCTACGACACCCTGGTTTTTTGATAATACCGCCAGCATCAGTAAGGAATTTTTTTCGTTGGTGGGGGTGCCCACATCTGCTCCAGCGGCAATCAGCATGCGCACGATGTTGAAATGACCATTTGTGACCGCCTGCGTAAGCGCGCTATGCCCATTGACATCTCTTTGATTGATATCGATTTTTCCAGAGTCAATTAACAGCGTCGTAGTCTTTCCAAGCCCTTTGTCGGCGCTATGCCATAAAATCGAACGCTCGTTACTGTCGAGCGAGTCGAGTCGACTATCGCGCGCGATCAGGATCTTGCTCAAGCTCTCCCTCCTCTGTTGTACCGCTAGTTGCAACCCGCGATGAATACCCGCGTAACTGTTTTTGGATTTCAGCAAGGCCGAGGCAACTTTTGTCTGTTTTTTCTGAATAGCTAATTCCAGCGGGGTCTGCTTGAATCGGGTTTCGATCGATGGATCGGCTTTGTTCGCAAGCAACAGATTCACGCATTTCAGACAGCTTGACCCGGCCGCAAGGTATAATGCGGTTTCATCTCTGTTGTTAACCTCGTTAACCTGGGCACCGGCCTGGACGAGTTTTTTCAAAATGGCTGAATCTCCCTTACGCGCTGCCACGTGCAGGGCACTGTTACCTTCCGGGCCGGTCGAGCCAAGGTCAGGCTTTTGCTCGAGCATTTGATTCGCAATCGAGGTTTCGCCGAGTTCGATCGCAATATTGAGCGATGGCCAACCGGCGTAGCGCGTTCCATGTTTTTTAACCAACAGATTAAATGTAGCGAGATCGTGGTCGACTTTTGCCACGCTTGTGACCCTGGGTTTAATCCCGTAACTCACAAACAAGGCTTTGCTTGCCGAGTTGTCACTGGCATAGGCAAGGTCGGCGGCCGACTTCTGCTTCTTGTTTACCAGGCTGTGATTTGCCCCGAGATCAAGTAACAATTCGGCAATTTCGGTATATTTATTCTTAGCCGCCAGCATGAGCGCGGTATCACCATGTGCATTGGTTTGATCAATATCCACATTGTTGATGAGCAGTTCGATAACAATGCCTTGGTAACCTCGCGCCGAAGCCACGTGAATGGGTCGATTCCCGAGTGAATTTGCGCGTTCGAGCTGCGTGGAACCGGGGATCAGGGTGCCGGCCAGGCGCGGCCATCCCGCGAGCAATGCCGCCATTACCGTCGAATTCCCGTGCCGATCAATCAGATTTAAATCGGCCTGGCTTGAAATCAGTGAATTTATCAGGGCTTCATCGTTATGCTGGATCGCGTTGAAGACATCGTCCCGGCTAATTTTCCGATCCGCGATATCAGGTAAATCCTGGAGCTGCTCGAGTCTGAGCGAAGCGCGTTTATTGCCTTGTTCAGCCGATTTTTTATACCACCTTCGGGCCTCGAACAATGAAGCGGAGGATTTATTAGACTTCTCGATAATCAGCGCTATTGCGTATTGAGCCTCAGCATGCCCTGCCTGCGCCGACTTATGGTAAAGATCAGTCGCTTTATCCAGGTTCCTGATAACACCTTTACCTAACCGATATAGTCCTGCCAGGCGGTACTGCGCTTCGGGGTTACCTTTTGCTACCAGCGGATTTAAGTGACTGACAGCCTGGGGATAATCACGCAGGCGGATAAGTTTTTCAATTTCATCCAGTGATTTATCGAGATTACTCCAGGCAGGAGTAGATAAAAACAGGCAGGTTAAAAGCAGCAGTATTGATTTCATGTTTGCATGAACTCAAAAATCAGGCGGCACCGTACTTGGTGTCGACGGAAATGCCGGTTTGTTTTAGAAAAGCGGTAGGCAAGATACCTCCGGCATTAACGATTACGCCTTCGTTTGCGATTGTAACAACCTGCCCTCCCTGATCGAGTGAGACCTCATTTGGGGTAATACCGATAACATTCGAAGATAAGTAAAGCTTGATACGGGATTCATCTGCGTAGTCATGGACACGGTCCCGAATTTTTTCTTTGGCACGTGAAAAAGTGTCGCTACGATACGATATCGAGACCTCGGTCCCATCGATGTCGGCGATTGCCATGGCCGCTTCCAGGGCGCTGTCGCCACCGCCAACAATCAATACTTTCTGTCCCCTATATTGCTCAGGATCGATGAGCTGATAAACAACTTTAGGGTGATCTTCTCCCGGAACACCTAGTTTACGCGGGGTCCCTCGTCTGCCTATCGCAAGTAAAATAGCATCCGTGGTATATGTTCCCCGGTTGGTGTTTATCTTATAACCGCCGGTACCCATAGCCGAAATATCGGCCACCAGTTCCTGGTACTGTATTTTTATCCCTGTCTTCGCCTCGATTTCCTTCCAGAACTCAAGCAGATCTTCTTTGCTGGTTTCCTTGAAATGCATTTTCCCGGCGATCGGCAAGTCAACCGGATGGGTCATGACGACCTTCCCGCGCGGATACTTGAAAACCGTTCCACCCAGTGAATCCTGATCCACGGTGAGGTAGTTCAAGCCAAGTTCCTTGGCTTTCAGGGTTGCTGAAATACCTGCCGGACCTGCACCCACAATGACAACCTGATGCATATTATTAGTTGATTTGGATAAATTTTTGGAGAGCGCCTGCATTGCGATTTTGCCCTGCTCTATAGCATTTCGTATCAACCCCATACCGCCGAGTTCTCCGGCGATATAGATGCCGGGCACGTTAGTCTCGAAATTGTCACCAATCCGGGGTATATCGACACCACGTGCTTTGGTGCCGAACACCAGGGATATAGCGCCTACAGGGCAGACTGTTTTGCAAGTGCCGTGGCCAATACAATTAGCGGGCTCGAGCAACTCGGCTTTACCGTGGAAAATTCCCAGCACGTTATGCCCCAGCTGTTGAGGACAGGCATAAACGCAAGATTTGCAACCGATACACCTGTCGCGATCGATTATCGGGTGCAGAGAAGCGGGCTCCGAAAGCCCTGATTCAATGGCCTGCAGACGGGTTTCAACGCTTTTTTGCTGGCGGCGATAGCACCAGAATACATAAATTGCCAGGCCCAAAAGAACAGGCAACATGGATAGCCAGTAGTGCAGTGTAGACATACGAAGTTTCTGTTTGCCGAGTAGTTCGAAACGTTGTAGAAGTATTGCACAATTAATTTTTTTTTCAGAATAAAGGGAAATATTTCCCAAATTAATTTCCCCTTTTAGGCTATTCTTGCAATTCTCAAATATTAATAATTTCAGCCCGATCGTTCGGTTAAACCCGATAAATCGATTATTAAGACAGACTAAAATGGATTGATTTGTGCTTAGTAAACCCAACAACATTTTTCTCAAATTAACCGAGGCCACCTGGTATACCGCGATTGTTTTAGCACTCGCCGCGGGTTGGGCTGCAAAAGATCACCACTACCTGGTGGCCGAATCGGGGGCCGGATACTGGTTCGGAATAATTGGCGGCTCATTAATGCTGCTGCTTTTGATATACCCCATGAGGAAACGCTTCATACGATGGTCGGTGATAGGTTCAGTCAAATCGTGGTTTCGGATTCATATGATTCTGGGGCTGGTCGGTCCCTTGTTAATTATTTTCCACTCCGGCTTCCAACTCGGCTCGTTCAATAGCAGCGTTGCATTTTTCTGTATGCTGATCGTAGCCATTAGCGGCTTACTGGGTCGTTTGTTATATCAGCGCATTCACCACGGTTTGTATGGTAGTAAAGTCCTGTTTAAAGAGTTCTATTCGGGTGACGATTTACCCTCGCTGCTGTTGAGCGGGTCGAGTGGAATCGACTTCGATCTGGTGGACGATTTCGAAGTAATTGAAGAAAAATTAACCGATTCGCACACTGGCGTTAACCGATCGCTGGTATTTTATCTGAGGATGAAATCGCAGCTTGGCAAGTTACAGCGGCGGGTATCTGGATCGGATCTGGATAACCATGAAAAAAAGCTGATCTACCTCAGAATAAAAAACCTGCGTTCAATATGCGTACTCGGTATTAACGAAATTCTTTTCTCCTACTGGCATGTCCTCCACTTGCCGCTTTTTATCATGTTGATTCTGTCGGGGGTGATTCACGTAGTTGTGGTTCATTTGTATTGATGAGAGCCATTTTTGTGTTGCTTCTGACACTCGGCGTTACCATCACTGAAACCGTGCAAGCCCTTGAAATCGAGCAGTTTTTTATGCCGGGAGATTTGATTTCCGAGCATAGGGAACTGGAATCGGAATGTACCAGCTGCCATGTTCGGGGGCGCGACACAACTCAGAACAAGTTATGCCTTGACTGCCACGACCATGCTCTGGTTGCCGAAGATATACGTGAAAAGCAGGGATTCCATGGCAGGGATAAAAACGCAGGTACCCTGGAATGTAAATCTTGCCATAGCGATCATAAGGGACGAGATGCCAGGGTGGTCTGGCTCAACAAGGATAACTTCGATCACCAATTTACCGATTTCCGGCTAAGTGGCAAACACGAGTTAGTGGAATGCACTGCCTGTCACCTGAAGGACAAGAAATATCGTGAAGCGAAACAAACCTGTTACGAATGTCACTCCGAGGATGATGTTCATGAGGGTGACCTGGGAAAGCAATGCCAGGATTGCCACGAAGCCGCTGGTTGGACTCAAACCGGGTTTGACCATGGAAAGACGGACTTTGAATTGAAATTTGCACACCAGCAGGTGTCTTGCAATGCCTGTCACATCGCAGGGCAATACAAGGACACGCCGAAACAGTGTGTAGATTGCCACGCGATAAGGGATGTTCATGTCGGCAGGTTTGGCAAGAAGTGTGAATCCTGCCACCGGGAGAAGGCGTGGGACAAGTCGATTTTCGATCATAATCAGGATACCAGATACAAGCTCGAGGGAAAGCATCGGCGGCAGGCCTGCAATGATTGCCATGCGGACGATTACAAGGTTTCTGAAAAGCATAACAACGATCCGCGTAACTGTTACAGCTGTCATCGCACCGATGATGTACATAACAAGCTGAACGGCAAAAAGTGCCAGGATTGCCATGTTCCCAGAGGTTGGAGGTATGTCGAATTTGATCACGGCACAAACACTGAATTCCCGCTCGAAGGCGCACATGAAAGTCTGGTATGCGAGGCATGCCATACGCTTGGCGCCAAGACCAAAAAAATCGAAATAAACTGTTACAGCTGCCATAAGCAGGATGATGTGCACAAGCGTGACCAGGGCACCAGCTGCGATCAGTGTCACAATGATATTGCCTGGCAAAACGAAGTTCGTTTCGATCACGACCTGAGCAATTTCGCACTCATCGGTCAACATGCCGTGGTCGGCTGTGAATCTTGCCATGTATCTTCCGTTTTTAGTGATGCCGGCAACCTCTGTATCGACTGTCACCGCGACGACGATCTGCACAAGCAGGGTCTGGGAGAGGATTGCAGCGAATGCCACAATCCCAATGCCTGGCTGATCTGGCGGTTTGACCACGAAGATACGAATTTCAAACTCAGGGATGCTCACACTGAAATCCATTGCCATACCTGCCACAACAGGTCTCTAGGCAAATTCACCCGTGATCGTTGGAGCTGCCTCGATTGTCATCGGCGCGACGATGTACACGACGGGAATTTCGGCAGGCAGTGCGACAAATGCCATAACCAAAAAAGTTTCAAATTGCCGGAATTTCAATCGCTGAACAGCTTCGAATCGAGAACTATTCAGTCTTCAAGGATAGGGCAATGAATAACCAGTGGAGCAAATCCCCGCGGCAGAAAAATAGCATCACATGGCTGATTTCACTGCTGCTATCGGTACTGGCGAGCATCGCCATGGGGAGTGTTTCAGCGCTCGATTTCGGGCCTGATTTTAACCACGATGAAACCATGTTTCCGTTGGACTTCAAGCATGCCGTGGTGAAGTGTGAAATCTGCCATGTGCAGGCGATATTTGCCGGCACCCCCAGACGATGCAGTCAGTGTCATTCAAATTCGAGCCGAATCAAGGCCACTCCACCTTCGAGTCAGCATATCCGCGTGACCGCGGACTGTGAAGCCTGCCACCAGCCGATTTCCTGGATCACGGTCGTGAGAGTCGACCACTTTGCTGTCGTCGGTTCCTGCCAAAGTTGCCATAATGGTATCGCCGCGGAGGGCAAGAATCCCGGTCACATCCAGAGCAGTAATGTCTGCGATGACTGCCACCGGACCTACACCTGGTCAGGTGCCGCATTCAAACATGATGGCATCACTAATAATTGTATCCGCTGCCACAATGGAGTCGTCGCGGGCGGCAAGAACCCGACACATATATTGACTTCAAATTCCTGCGAGGATTGCCATGGTACTTTCGATTGGTCACCGGTTCAGCGGGTGGATCATGCATCGGTTTTTGGCACCTGCTTTAGCTGCCACAACGGTGTCACCGCGCAAGGCAAGGATCCGGGGCACATCGCCAGCGTAAACGATTGCGAAATTTGCCACACCACAGTCGCCTGGGTACCCGCGATAGTTGCACGGAATTCACCGCTGTCTCCTGGCGAGAACCGGATAAAGCTCGCTTACAGCGAAAATCGGGGCGACAACTCTCAGGTAGTTGCGTGGTCCAGCGATGCCTACCAACTGGACTACAGCAGCTACCATACCGATTACTGCCAGGCCACTACGGATAGCGGGCTCACGTCAATAAAGACCAAAAGGATCAGCAGGCATCGTGTCTCCGATGGTGATTCCTAGCGTACTTACGCCCTTTCCAGCTCTCGATGCGCGAAGTTCACAGGATTCAGGGCCTGTAATCGTCAGCACAGATGCCTTATTCCGGCCAACCCGCAAAGGATTTATCGATCTGCTATTGCTGGGCGTACTGTTGTTTACATCCTCTATGGCAACCGCGGCCAGTTTTGAGTTTATCGGTGTCGAATCTGTTTTCCGAAATCCACCCGAAGCCTCCGAACTGCATACTTACGCTATCGTGATCACCTCAAACCGCAGGCAATATCCCGACCTCCCGCAAAAATATCGGCGCACGCTGCAGGATTTTTTTGTTTATCAAACCCAGGTGAAAGTGGATGGCAAGACCTTCTACAGACTGGCAGTGGGAAATTTTACCGGTTCGAAACCAGCGCGAGCTGCGCTACAGCAGTTGCGACAAAGCTTCCCCTACGCCTGGATTTACCGGCGCAGCCCTCCGGAAATAAAGCAGCTCACCCGTTTTCTCGACCAATCATCAGCAGCACCCGGCAGCCAATCGATCGCAATTACGCCTGACTCGATTCAAATTTTACCTGAAGCGGTAAAAGCAGCGCCTGAAACTATAAAGACTGCACCCGACTCGGCAGAGGCTGCACCTGGCATGGCACCGGCTGCACCTGGCACGGCGAAGGCCACACCTGGCAAGGCAAAAACCGCATCTGATTCGACGACACAACTGCTGGACAGGGCGCGCCAGGAATTTATCGATGCCAACTATGCGCGCGTCATCGCAATTGCAGATAAGGTCGTCGAGACAGGCAACTTAAGTCAGGCACGCGAGGCCCTGGAACTGGCGGGCATTACGCGGGAACGCCAGGGTAAGTATGAGCAGGCAATTATATTATACGAAGCGCTGCTGGACACGGACCCATCCGCCGAAGATGCCTCCCGCATTCAAGGCAGGGTCGAAGGAATTCGCACCATGAGTTTAGCCCCGAAATCCCGTATCGCGACCAAGCAGCAAGAACGCGATCCCGACGCCTGGGATTTTCGGGGAATAGTACAGCAGTTTTATCTGGATGATGTGATCGACTCATCCGAAGAAGGTAGCGAAGCCATCAACAGGACCCTGATTACCGATGTGGATATGTTTATTGAAAAAAAAACCGATACCGACATGCTGGCATTTAGAATCGACGCCGGGCTGGTTAACGACTTTCTCGATAACAGCAACGAATCCAGGGCATCCAATGCCAATGTCCTGTACGCGCGCGACGAATTTCGGCTGATTGGCGGACGCCAGACACGAACCCTGACAGGGGTCTACGGGCGTTTCGACGGCCTTTCTTTCAGCGATTTGTCTCACTCTGATTTCCAGCTCAGCTTTGGATTTGGATTCCTGGTAGAGTCTTCTTTTGACGACCCTGATAGCGATCGCCCCTTTATTGGTACCAACCTGGAGTTCAGTCCTTATCCGGGAGTCGACGTTGATCTTTACCTGGTTCATCAGGAAATAGATGACCTCACCGATCGCCAGGCCGTTGGCGGCGAGGTAATATTTCAGAACCAGGCCGGATATGTCTATGGCATCGCTGATTATGATATTTTTTATGAGCAATGGACTAAGTTTTCGCTCACTTCCAATTTCCAGGTCAATGCAACACTGTCGTTGAATGCGTCCCTGTCCCAGGGTTACTCGCCAACCTTGTCAACCATTAACGCCTTGCAGGGCCAGGCGGTTGCAACCATTGACGAACTCAAAGACGTGTTTACCGACGATCAGATCTACCAGCTCGCGCAAGATCGGAGCAGCGAGGCCCAGAACATTGTTATCGGCACTAACTTCCGTTTCGATTCAACCCGGTACCTGTATATCAATTTCTCGAGTTTCAAACTTGACGAAACCGAGGCCTCCGGAAGAGCCGATGCAGTTCCGTCATCCGAAAATTTACTACTCTCGGTCGATTATTCGTTTCGGGGACTTTTTTATCATAGTGATTATGCAACCCTGGGAGCCAGAATTTCTGATTCGGACACGAACGAAACCGTCTCGATTAATATGCGCACCCGGTTCACGGGATACAAGGGTATAAGCTTCGACCCGAGACTGGAGTTGGACCGGCGCACGGATAAAGACGACGGATTCGACCAGTGGATTGTGAAACCATCAATAAAAATGCAATACCGGCTCAGCAAAAAGCTCAATCTCGAGGGTAGCTTCGGAATCGAGTATTCGGATCTCGATCTTCCCGAACTCAATGATCAAACCATTTACTCTATCTACCTGGGTTACTTTTATCTTCTTTGATCCGCACCGGCAGCCGCCCGCCGATATCCTGCCGCAAACAGGTTATTCCAAAATAACGGCATTCGCACTGGACCTTGAATGTACAACCCGATCTGATCGTGTAACCCAATAAAAGGAATTAAATTAATTTAATAAAGGGAATTATTTCCCAAATTAACCTATCATTTATGTTACGTTTAAAGTCTTGATTCAGGTTGGTGTTTTCAACCAATCTGGTTTTTTACAGGTCTGATTATTGGTTCCATGATTAATACAAAGCCGGAATTCGACTATCAGAAAAAACCCTTTAAATCAATAATTTAAGATTATTTTCTCTGCCTATGTTGACAGCAAGGATGCCTCGAACCCTGACCGGCTTTTTAGCCGCACTCATGCTTGCCGTACTGGCGACCGGGTGTGGGGGAGGCCGTGACGAGGTATCCGTACCTGGATCAACGCCTGAAGCCGCCAGGCTGGTTGAGGTTGTCGCCAGGGTCGGGCCTATTGTCGCGCTCAGAGTCGGCGAGACCGCCATCCTGAGCGACCACAATTCGTACACGACATTGTCGGAACCATTAAGCTTTAGCTGGTCACTCTCCGCTAAACCTGATGGCAGTAATGCCGTATTGCGGAACGCCACATCGCAAAATCCGAGCTTCGTTGCCGATGTCAAAGGAACCTACGCGGCGCAACTGGTGGTCCGCGCCGGGGGCAGTACCAGTGAGCGCGCAATTCAGCTTGTCGTGGTTACGATTTCTCCCGAACCATTGACTGGCCCTTCCAATCATCAGGGGTTGTCTTCAAGTTGCGTGAATTGCCACAACGACGGGTTTACCACGATTGGGAGTAAAGCGGGGTACCACGTCGGTACCAGTAATATGTGCGAGAGCTGTCATACACCCCTGGGATTTTCCATTGTCCGGTCTGTCGATCACCAGGAAGTATTCGGCAATTGCAGCGGATGCCATAACGGCGTATCGGCCATCGGTAAATCCGAATTTCATACGCCGACAAACGCCGAGTGCGATGACTGCCACAATACCACCAGTTTCCTGGCACTAGCACCCGACGGCAGTTTTGATCACACGGGAATTTCCAGATCCTGTTCTGGTTGTCACAACGGCACCGTGTCAAGGGGTAAGACGCCCACGCCCCCCCACCCGGATACCAATTCCGAATGCGGCTTCTGCCACACGACTGTCAGCTTCCTGGGGGCCTATCCCGATCACACTGGCCCCCTGGTGGTGGGGCCAGGTATAACCTGCGATTCGTGCCATGGTGTTAACGCAATCGGTCCGCCGGTCGGCCATCCGATAACGAATGTCGATTGCGCTACCTGCCATAGTATCGTGAGCTTCAATATGGGTGGTGTTTTCAACCACCGCGTGGTTGATCCAACGATACAATCCTGCGAATCATGCCACAATGAAACCAATAGTATCAACGCACTCGCCAAGTCGGCCGCAGTGCCCGCGCACCTGGCTACCACCACAGATTGTGGCAGTTGTCATAGCACCGACAGTTTCACTCCCGTATTCGGCATCGACCACACCGACCCAGGGATTCTGGCTGCACGCTGCGATTCCTGTCATGGTAATACCGGGGGGCCGATTAACGCGAGCGGTAAATCACCCAACCACCTGCCGACCATCGAGGACTGCAAGGTTTGCCATACCCCGGGCACATTTACCACCGGAACCTATGATCATGCCGGTGTCGTTAGCGGTTGCACATCCTGCCACAACGACGTGATCAGTGCGGGCAAACCCGTTGATCACATACCGACCATTCCCGATACCCAGGATTGTGTGGATTGTCACTTCAGTACAGTGACCTTTACCGGGGCAGTTTTCAGTCATGCGGGTGTAGTAAACAACTGCGTGTCCTGTCACGACGGTAACATCAGCACCGGAAAGCCCAACAATCATATACCGACAACCCAGGACTGCGTCGTTTGCCACACCACCACTGATCCGTTCAAGCCAGCACAGACCTTTTTTCACACGGGTATTACCGGAAATTGTCAAAGCTGCCACAATGGCAAACCCGATTATGTCGCGATCGGGGCGATAGACAAGAAGCCCAATCATATCCCGGCGCTGAACGATTGCACTGTATGTCACAGTGCCAACGCGACTACTCCAGGTGGTTTTGCACCGTCAGCAACATTTCTTACTGCAGTTCACGATTCTATTACCCGTGGCTGCAAGGGCTGTCATACCAGCCAGTTCCTGCCCTTACCAACCGACCCTGCCGCCAATTTAATCAAGGATCTCAATCATTTGCCGACGGCCCAGGATTGTGACGTTTGCCACAATGTCAATGGCTTCACACCGACAACGATGCTGGCTCACTTCGGTATCACCGATAATTGTGTCTCCTGCCATGATGGCAACTTTGTTGCGCTTGGTGCCAGAGCCAAGACAGCTTCGCCCCCACACCCGGAAACCACCGCGGATTGTGCTTTTTGCCACAACACGAGCGCATTTGCCGATGCGTTTGTCGACCACAGCGATCCGGCTGTGCTGGCCGCTCGGTGCGATTCCTGCCATGGCGTTACCGCCACCGGCAAAGATGCCAAGATCAATCCTCCCCACGTGGCAACGACCGGGGATTGCCGTGTCTGTCACGTGCCCGGCGCTACCTTTGCACCAGCCGTGTTCAATCATACCGGTATCGTGAATAACTGCGCGTCGTGTCATGATGGTGTTACTGCAACCGGCACGAGCGCCAAAACCAATCCCGCGCACATTCCGATCAACAACCAGGACTGTTCGGTGTGCCATACGCCCACATCCTTTGCCGAGGCCTGGTTCGATCACCAGGGCATCACGGCTAACTGTGGTTCATGTCATGATGGCGTTACCGCCCCAGGCAAGAACAACGACCATGTACCAACCAACGGCGATTGCGTCGACTGCCACCAGACCACGGGATTTCTGCCGGCAAGTTTCGACCACGTGGGCATCGTGGATAACTGCTCATCCTGTCACGATAGCGGATTCGCCACGCCGAAAAAAACCAGCCATGTCCCGACCAACCAGGATTGTGGTGTTTGCCATTCTCCCAGTGGCTTCATACCGGCGACGTTTGATCATACCGGTATCGTCAACAATTGCGCTTCATGCCATGACGGTACTACGGCGAAAGGCATGATAGATGCCGTACCCGCCCACATCCCGACCAACCTGGACTGCTCATCCTGTCATACCACCGCAACCTTCGTTGGTGGCACGTGGACTCATAATGCCGGCAATGCGGGTAACTGCGACAGCTGCCACGATGGTAATACCGCGACGGGCAAGATAGACGCGGTTCCCACGCATTTACTGACAACCTTACAGTGTGACCTGTGTCATACCACCAACGGCTGGGCGCCGACCAGCTTCAGCCATGACCCGCGAGGGGAATATCCGGGAGACCACAGAAGGGACCCGGGCTGTAATACCTGCCACGGTAGTCCTATCAGCGCTACGATTCCGTATCGCTGGACCCAGTACGCACCCTTCTGCGCTGCCTGCCATGCGAATGATTTCGAGTCTGAAGGCAAACACATTGGCGGCAAAAGCGGAACCGTCGCACAAAACAGGAATTGCGCCGATAGTGGATGTCATAGAGTCAGCGACAGTGACTTCTAGAAAATCTGGCTGGCAACAAATACCAGTAGCGCACACCTGCCCTCATTCCCGGGATCCAGATATAGAGAGCCAAACGAATGATTAAAATTTTCGCGCTGCTGTCTGTTATCAACCTTAAACGAGATTATTCCATTGAACATTATGTCTTCATCAAAGTTTAAAATATCGATTTTCGTTGCGCTGCCGCTGGTTGCACTGGCAGCGTATTTTGCAAGCGTCCAGTTATCGGCGCCCGTAGAACAGGATCTTATGCGTGATTTCGAGGCCTCCCAGTCTGTTGTCCCCGGTTCACGCGAGCAGGACGATCTCCAGTGCCCGGAATGTAATCGTGGGCGCCAGAATATCAATCTCGGGAAATCCTGAAAGGCAGCCCGGGGATTACGAACAACTGTCACAGTCAATTCCTTCAAATTCCAACAGAACGTTTGAATTAGTGATCAACGAGAAAATTTAAGTGCTGGAGTAACAGTGGTTACTTCCAGACAAGCACAGCTGCCTCTGCGCCGGGATTACTCGCTGTATCGGTCATGCTGGCCATCCTCGCGATTGAACTGAAAACCGAGTCTATCAAACCCATACTGACAGCGCCCTGTCAGTATGACTCGCAGCACAGGAACATAGATCAGAACGGGGAATGGGGTTCCTGCGGCGCGGTGATTTACCCTCGCAGGAATGAAATGGTTCGTCCCGCGGGCACCAGCGAACCGGCAATCAACTCCAGATTGCTGTCTTCGCTGACACGCGCCGTTTCCTGGAACTCGCGGATCAGAGCGCCGGCCAGGGTATGA
>Ga0255049_10001011_pt1 | contig 16156 bp, 17 predicted proteins | sample JV7_2_3_MG_FD_183615 | JGI IMG/M metagenome (GOLD analysis project Ga0255049, IMG submission 183615) | Seawater microbial communities from Jervis Inlet, British Columbia, Canada - JV7_2_3 | ecosystem: Environmental > Aquatic > Marine > Inlet | place: Canada: British Columbia | collected 2016-10-06
GCGGCGGCAATTTCATCCGGCGAATCCTCCTGAATAAAGTGACTGCCCGAGACCGTCACCTCTGTCTGATTGGGGAACGCGCGGCAGAACTCTCGTTGCGCGCCCGTCAGGATCGCTCCGGGCTCGGCATTGATAAACAGTTTGGGCACGTCAGACTCGCTTAGCCACTTCGCATAGTCGTCCACAACGGCGCAGACGTCTTCAGGCTCACCCTCAAGCGGGATCTGTCGCGGCCAGGTCAGCGTAGGGCGGCGGTCCTCGCCAGCGTTCTCGAACGGGCGGCGATACACAGCCATTTCATCTTCGCTCAACCCGCGCAACACTGAGCCGGGGAGCACGCGATCAACGAATACGTTCTTCTCCAGCACCATGGACTCGCCAGCCTCAGAACGGAATCCCTGGAACAGCGGTTGAATGGACTCGGGCCACTCATCCCACGTCATGGATCGAACAATGGCCTCCATGTAGGCAATGCCCCTGACCTTGTCCGGATTTCGCATCGCCCACTCGAAGCCCAGCGCTGAGCCCCAGTCGTGGATAACCAGGGTAACGTTATCTATGACGCCCAATTGCTGCCACGCCGCATACAGATACTCGCGGTGCTCCACGTAGCGATAACTGCCCGGGCCTGGATTATCGAGTTTCTCGGAATCGCCCATGCCGATCAGGTCAACGGCGATGCAGCGGCCACGAGCGGCCAGCTTCGGCATGATATTGCGCCACAAATACGACGACGTCGGATTGCCATGCTGGAACACGATTGGATCACCTTCGCCTGTTTCGACATAGGCCATCCGCTTGCCATTGACGGTGATAAATTTTTTGTCGAGTTCTTGCGTTGAGATCATCGTCCTCTCCCTGCTACATTGAGCCACCATACACGCGCCATGCCACATGGAAATTAAATCATGATTCGATTGTTTATTGTTTTAGCTCTTGTTGTCTCCTTCGCATCTGTATCGGCCGAGTCACTAACACCCGATGAGCAGCGCATGGCGGACTGGATTGACGCGCATTCGGACGATGCGATCGCTCTGTTAAAGGAGACCGTTGATATCCCGAGCGGTAGTCTGAGCCTCGAGGGCGTGCGTGAGGTCGGTAAGGTCATGCGCCGTGAACTCGATGCCCTGGGTCTTGAGACCGAGTGGATTGAGATGCCGGCTGAAATCGCCCGTGCGGGCCACCTGGTTGGGCGCAAGGATGGCAAGGGCAAGAAAATTCTGATGATTGGGCACCTTGATACAGTCTTTGAAGCGGCCGATGGCCTGCGACCTTTTGAGCGCGACGGCGATATCGCCACGGGACACGGCATTCAGGACATGAAGAGCGGTAACGTCGTCATGGTGTACGCGCTTCTCGCACTCAAGGAAATTGGGGCGCTCGACGACATCCCGGTGCTTGCTTTCTATACCGGCGACGAAGAAAAGTCCGGTCGGCCGTTGACCATTTCGCGCAAGCAACTGATTGAGGCGGGCCAATGGGCAGATATTTCACTGGGCTTCGAAGAGGGTCAGACATACGAGGGTCAGGACTGGGCGACGATTGCCCGGCGTAGTTCGAGTAACTGGATGCTCACCGTCGAAGGCAAACAGTCTCACTCGTCGAGTATCTTTAACGATGCGACGGGTGCGGGGGCGATCTTTGAAGCCGCACGTATTCTAGACGGATTTTACGAGACAGTGCGGGGCGAGGAATACCTGACCTTCAATGCCGGTACGATTCAGGGCGGCACCGAAGTGGAGTACGACCCGGGACAAAATCGCGGCTCAACTTTCGGCAAGACCAATGTCGTGCCCCGTAGCGTTGTTGTGCATGGTGGAATGCGCACAATCTCACAGCAGCAACTGGATCGGGCACGCGATGCCATGCGCAAAGTTGTTGCAGAAAATTTGCCACACACGAGCGCGACGATAACGTTCACCGATGGCTATCCGCCAATGGCACCGACCGAAGGCAACCAGGCGTTACAGCGCGAACTATCGGCGATCAACGTCGCGCTGGGTCGCGGGCCAATGCCGGCACTGGATCCGCTGCGTCGAGGAGCTGCAGATATCTCATTTGTTGCTCCGTACACCGATGCTCTCGCCGGATTGGGCGCCTTGGGCGGAGACGGTCACACACCCCATGAGTATCTTGATCTGTCGACTATGTCGGTTGCAATCAAACGCGCTGCAATTCTGATTTATCGCCTGAGCCGTGAGGTAGCGACCGACTGATATGGCGCACGACCAACACCATGACGACGAACACGACGACGGGCATTCTCACGCGCATAAGGCCAATCGGAAGAACCTGAGGCGGGTAATGGTCGCGCTCGTGTTGACGGGTGCCTTCATGATTGTCGAGGTCGTTGGCGGCATTATCTCGGGATCGCTCGCACTGCTGGCGGATGCCGGCCACATGCTGACCGACACAATGGCCCTGGCACTCGCCGCCATGGCGTTTCACGTAAGCAGACGACCACCGGACGGCAATCTCACGTTTGGCTACCAGCGGTTTCAGATTCTTGCCGCCTTTGTTAATGGCCTGAGTCTGTTGGCGGTTGTGGGCTGGATATTGTTTGAAGCGATAAACCGCTTCATCAGCCCGAACGAAATTCTCGGTGAAACAATGCTGGCCGTTGCCGCTGCCGGACTAGCCGTAAACCTGATCTCATTCGCGGTCCTGCACTCAGGGGATCAGGAGAATCTGAACATTCGTGGCGCGGCATTGCACGTCGCGGGTGACTTATTGGGTTCGGTAGCGGCGATCGTCGCGGCGCTGGTGATTATTTACACCGGTTGGACGTTGATCGATCCGATCCTGTCGGTCGCGGTCGCAGCGCTTATTCTAAAAAGTGCGTGGTCGCTAGTAAAACGCAGTGCGCATATCTTGCTGGAAGGCGCACCTGAGTGGCTTAACGTGCAAATGATGCAGGACAGAATCGTAGCTGGAGTGCCCGGTGTGTGTGAAATTCACCACGTCCACATCTGGGGTCTGACGCCGCAAGAACTGATGTTGACGATGCATATGTCCGTCACAGACGACGCGAGTCAGTCAGAGGTCATTCGCCACGCGAAACGATTTCTCAAAGATGAGTACGGGATCGGACATGCGACGATCGAAGTTGACGTGGACGGTTGCTCCGACCACTAGTAATCACTAGGCATCTGTTGGCTTGATAAATCCGATGTACGGCAGCGTGCGATTTTGTTCGGCGAAATCCAGCCCATAGCCAACGACCCATTCGCCACCGATATCGAAGCCCAGGTAATCGATCGTGACCTCAACTTCAGCACTTTCTGCTTTGCGCACTAGTGCCGCCGTCTTCACAGACGCCGGGCGATGAGATTTCATCATGCCGATCAGATACTTAAGCGTATGTCCTGTATCGACGATGTCTTCGACGATCAGCACGTGCTTACCCTCAATATTGCCGCGTACGTCCATGACAAGCCGTACCGCGCCGCTTGCGACGCTGCCATTGCCATAGCTTGATACAGCAATGAACTCGATGGTGCGGGGGATGCTGAGGCGTCGCGACAGGTCCGCCAGAAAGATAAACGAACCTTTGAGTACGCCAACCATAACGAGGTCGTCTGCGTCTTCGTAGTCCGCGGATATCTCAGCGGCCAACTCCAGTACGCGGGCCTGGATTTCATCTTCGCTGATCAGTACTTCGGGAGATTTATTGTTCACGGTTCAATCATAGCAGGATTGCGGTATGGTACGACGGCAATGAAAAAGACTATCGCAATCGCTGGCAACATGGGCTCTGGAAAATCGACGCTCGTTGAGTTCTTGCACCGAACTTACAACGTTTCACCGTTCTACGAACCCAACGATGAAAACCCGTACCTCGCCGATTTTTACAAGGACATGAAGCGTTGGGCGTTCCAGTCGCAGTTGTATTTCCTGAGTAATAAGTTTCGTTTGCATCAGGAGCTGGATCGGCAGTCAGGTGTCGTCGCACTGGATCGAACGATTTTTGAGGACGCGGAGATTTTCGCGACAGCATTGCACCAGATGCGGAAAATTTCAAAGCGCGACTGGGAGACTTACCAGGGTTTTTATAATGCGATCCTCGATGCCATTCGTCCGCCGGACCTGATGATTTATTTGCGTTGCTCAATGCGCACGCTGCGGCAAAGAATCAGGTTGCGTGGTCGCAAGATGGAGCAGGATATCCCGCTGTCTTACCTAAGACGACTCGATCGCAACTACGAGACCTGGATCGACTCCTACGACATGGGGGAGGTACTGATCCTGGAGACCGACAACCTTGATTACATCCACGATCTGGTTCACAAACTGGATGTGATGGAGCGCATTGAAGCCATGCTGCCTGACGAAATCGGGCGGCCAAATTGCTAGTTGAGGAGAAACCCGGCTGAGACAAGTCGTTGTGCGCTGCGATCAAATTCTTCGCGGTCCGCATACGTCATCACAACCTCAAACTCGCCTGTACCGCGTCGGAACCAGTCGAGATGCAGCTCCGGAGTCTGTTTCTCCAGTCGCTCAATGAAGGCCTCGGCCCGATATGGCTCACCAAAAGTCAATAGTGTCGATTGGCCGATATCGGAGTACAGCGTATCGGCAGGCGGTTTTCGGGTTGAGTCACTTCCGAGTACGTAATTCAGATGTCGATATATATAACCTGAATACCAGATGGCGCCACTCGGTATCGCGGCGCCACTCTTCGAAATCCTGCTGGGCCCGTAGTTATAGGCAGCCAACGCAAGATGCAGATTGCCATCGTATGTTGCTAGCAGCTCTTTCAGATAGCGTGTGCCAGCATCAATATTGGTGCACGGCTCATAAAGGTCGCTGAGTCGATTTATGCCGAGGTGTTTTGCCGTTCCGGGCCAGAGTATTTGCATAACTCCATGTGCGTTGGCGCGGGATCGGGCAGTTTCTTTGAAGTCACTTTCGCCGCGCGCTACGGCCAATAACAGCGACTCGGGCAAATCGTGCTCAAGAGCGGCAACCCGAAAGCAGGTCGCGTGAGGGAATGTATAAGCTGGCGATAGCGTTGACCGATTGGATGCATAGTTGTGCCATGACGCGTCAAGTTCGTCGTGACGCGTGAGCGCATCTGCGGTCAGGGCGAGCAACGCCATAGCGAATCCCGAAATGACGATACCCATTCTTGGGAGTGGCCGGCGCTTGTCACTCATCGGGCATCTCCAAACCTGTCGCCGCAGAAATTGCCACCAGTTTCGTCTCGACATCGTCTTCGCCTTCATACAAAAACGCGACCTCGTAAACGCCGGGTTTCAGTCGGACCACCCGGTAGTCCATGCCTGTTGTTCGCTGCAATTGTGAGACGAAGCCATTGGCCGCGAGTTCACTGCGAAACGGACTCCAGAAAGCGTACCAATGTTCGGTTTGGGGCTGCGGCGGAGGGCTCTCTAATGCGATTTCGGTTGTTGGTACGATGACCGGCTCTTTGTAGGCTTCAACAGCAGGTTCGGCGACGGTTTCAACCTCGGTTTCGACTGTCGTTGGCGATTCAGTTATCCGATCTTCCTCCGTGACTGCTTCGGGCTTCGTTTTCGGCTGCGGAGCAAATTCCGGTACGCCAAGAGCAAATATCAGGAAAGAGACCGAAATAGCGGAACCGCACAAAATGCCGAGAATACGCACCATCAGGTTCTCCTAGGTAATATTCCGAACACGAATTGCTCGCCAGTCAGTATGCTGCGGCGATCGTGATGTGATCGATGCAAACTCTTCGAGCCAGTTCTTCAATGCGCTGTCTTTGAGCCCCGGGCGCATCGATTTGGAGCATCGTAATGGCAGGCGATTGATGTGATTAGCGAGACGGCGGGCTACGACGTCGTCGGTGGCCACCACCGCGAAAAATGTGTCCGTCGTTATGTCCATATCCCAATCGTCGGTCTCCAACCAATTGTTCCTGTCGGTTGTCGTTCTGGCGATCGGAATATTCAGAATGTCGCCATTGCGAGCAATCCGTGCTGCGGTGCGCTTGCTGCAGCTTTCTCCGGACAGCCGGACAAGGCCGTGATTCGCCTGGTGTTCAAGGAAAAACACAATCGCATCGGCGTTCGCGCGAGTTTGCAGCATGGAGCACGGGCGCAAGCATTCGGCACCCGATATCGGGGCGGAAATCCGCAACGGTCCGATCAGTCCTTCCTCGCCGCCGTTGGGAATCGATAGAGCGTGCAGTGTCGGCTTCTTTGGGTCGACAACATGCATCGCTTTGAGCGGCGCGGAGCTGGCGCTGGGAAGAACAATATAAGCACTGACACCCAGTGTGGCCAGATCGTCTGAATCAGAGTCAGGAGTCACAGTCAGCCAGTATTGATAAAGGGCGTCGTCGATTTGATGCGCTTTTCCGCTGAGAATCGCATTGCTACTGTTGACATCGCTGGTCAGTGTCAGTGCCTGTCGATGGGCGAGATTATTGCCGATCAGTTCGACCGTACCGTCGAGCACACCGCTACCTGGTGCGCTCTTGCTCGTAGCAACGACGTACTCTTCATCCGTTTGCTGTTTCAGCGTACAGGACAATTGGTGAGCAAGGTGCGATGCGAGCAAGTCGGTCTGGTGCAGCGTAAACGGCACATCGCGCGCACCCAGAAATGTCTCGTCAACACGTTGTTTTCGCATTGCTTGCCGCTGACCGGTGCCCAGATGTCCATGCCACTGCTTACCGAAGCCCGTCACCCAGGTGCGGTCTTCGAGGTCGAGTGCTCTGGCGATAACCGAATAACTACCATCCAGCTCCTGGCTCAAGTCGAGACCGATGTAGTAGTGCACGTTGTCGCGCAAGCAGTCGTCGGGTCTTGTCTCGAACGAATTTCCACTCTGCCCTTGCCGCCAGCCGATGGATACGCCCGCTGAGTTGATTGCTGCCTCCAGCAGGCGATCGCGTAAGGACAATGCGAGGTCATTGCTGATGGACGCCGGAGCATTGTCCTGCAATACGACAAACATGACGGTTTCGTTCTTAAATCGTGGGTGCGTTGCAAGTTGTTGTTTCACGTATGGAATGAGTTCGCGGTCCAGCCATTGATCCAGATTTTTCTCGCGCGACAGGGCCGTGCCCGGAAATGCTGCCGCGAGGATGAGGGTGAGAATTATCAGCATTCGGCGCGTCATAGTGCCTCCAGTCGTAAGTCGCCGTTGCTTCCTATCACCAGCGAACCGCCACGATGATCTTGCATCAGTCCGTCAAGTTGCCCCTTAAGCTTGCCGGGCAAAGTGACGCCCCAATTGATTCTGTCGGCATCGGCTCCGGTGCGCACTAACGCATCGACGACCGGTAATGGGACGGTGGAATCCTCCATCTCGTGAAAACTGTTGGGAACGGACGCATCCCAGAAGCTGATTCGTGATCCACTCACTTTCATGCGTCGGGCCCGTTCATCTTCAATGGCGTATACGCCGACCTGACCTGCAGCAACCAGCCTCATGAGTGCTGCGTCGGACTCGAATCGCAATATGAATCCTTCCGGCTCCTGGACCGGTGTTACATTCGCTTCAGCTTCAGCTTCAGCTTCAGCCTCAGTCGCCGGTGCGGCTTCTGGAACTTCTGCTGCTTGCGGCGGAGACTCAGGCGTCCACTTCGGGCGTGTCAGAATTATTGCCTCGGCGTTCGTTTTACTTATCACGTCAGTTGTTGGCGCTGGAGTCGCAATTTGCGTCTGTTCGATTATGGGCTCGGGAACAGGATCGGGAACCACGGGAAGTGCGGGCTCCACTTGTGGAGCCATCGGCATACTTTGAACCAGAGCGAAAATTGCAACCAGGCAAAGTGACAGGATCGCCATAAAACGCATGACGTCCGTTTGCAGGTCAGCCGCGCCACCGACGTCCGCGTCAGCACTGCGATTGAGAGGGTAGGCAAGTGGAGAACGTGTCATGAGCCCGCCAGATGCTCTTCGATTCGTTGCAAGCTGGCTCGCATTTGTGAGGTATCGGCGCGCGCTGCTTTGTCGTATTGCTGCTGTAATTCGGTGCCCAGCGTTACAGTTTTGTAAACCCGCATCACGTAGCCACCGACACCGCCGAAAATAGTCGTAGACAGGGCCAGCAAAATGCCACCGTCAACCATGCGCTCAAGCATTGCGAATGCGCCTTGCTCCATGGCCGCCGCACGATCACCCAACGCGAATATCAACGCGCTGCGCATGCCAATCGCCGTCCAGATGACGCCGGCGCCAAAAAATAATGTTGTCCAGATGTCTGTCAGGTGATCGTAATGGACAATTCTTGTGATGGGTTGGTCGTGGCGCAGAGCTTCGCGGAGTCGACCGAGCGTGATGAAATAGGCCAGCAGAAGCGCAGCGAATACAGGAATGGATGAGCCTAGATTGATATAAGCCCAGTGCAGCCAGTTGCCGGGGCTACCAGTCGCTGTGTCAACGAAGTGTATCCAGTTCAGACGACTCAGAGTGTAAAGTGTTGCTGACGTGCCCAGTAACGTACCGAGCGCTCCAGCCATAAGACCGCGAAAGAAAACCTGACTTCGGCGCATTGCGTGATTTCCGGACCGATCAACGGCCGGCCGCGCACGCGGTACAGGTTGCTTCAAGTACCAGTTCCACTTCCTGGGAAAGCCGATCAGCGCGATAGTAGCTGTCAGCATCGCGACTCACCTTAAGTAGCCCACGCTCCTTGTCGCCCAATTCTCGCTCCATGTCGAACAGCACTTTTTTCTTATTTGGGCAGGTATGCGAGCAGTTGTTGTAATCGCCGCGCATCGACATGAATTTCACATTGAAGTAGCGGTTGTAGTAATCCTCAGCCTGGCGAGTGCTCAACAATCCTTCGTCTGATGACCAAACGAGGAATTCGCTGAACTCGCGTTTGTTTTCGGGTTTTGGGTCACCTTCCGCGATCGATAACAACTCATCGTAATAGTGGTCAAATTGGGCGTGACAACCGTTAGTCAGCGAAGACTGCACAGCATCGATAGCCGAGCTCAAGTTGTGTGACTGCGGACTTCCGCAATTTGGCGCTGTCGAAGCGCAAGAAATCAGGAAAAGTGATACTGATAAGAGCGCCCCGATGGTGAGCAACGATTTTCTAATTATTCTGAATTTCACGTTCGGTTCTCCTTATTGCTCGAGTGGACTGCGGTAGGGCCGCTCAATGTTCGCCGGGGGAGGGCCTGCTACGAGAGCCTGGGCTTCCTCGTCCCCAAATAGAATGCTCTTGACGCCACCAACGACTTCGATCATTTCAGGGGTGATGATTCCGAACGATTGATTTAGCTGTTCCATTAATGTGGCGCGTGCAATTTCCTGACGCGTACGTTGAATCAGCAGGCTGGTTTCCTCCATGTCGAGGTATATGTCCGACGCCAGTACCGCAAGCGACTGATCACCTTTGGCGCTGGACGTAGCGACCAGTTGGTAGTACTGCTTGAATCGTTCACTCAGGCGCATGCCGGATCTGCCACGCAGCGTCGGTGCGCTTTGCGACTGCGTCTCAGTGGCTTTGCCTCCGATCAGAGTTTCCTGCAGCATCCACGGAGTCATTTTCTTGCCTAGCTCATTACGCAGTCCGTTTTCGAGACTGTTCTTCGTGTTGTTTACCGTGTGTTCCATGTCGGGCAGTCGCTCTTCCATAATGGTCAGCATCTCGAGATAGGTGGCACCAATCTGACGAGCCAATCGCTGGCAGCCGGGATCATTTTCGGCGCCGTCGCATTTGCTTTCCTGATAAAGTTCCTGTTGTTGATCGAGCCTCCCGATGACTTCCTGAAGACTCGTTTCCATATCGCGCGCAACGTTTCCTGTTTGCCTGAGATCCTCAACGACGGTCGTCGGAAACAGACGGATGGTGGGCGTATTAGCGATGCTGCTTTGGGTGCTTAACAACGTAATTGCCGCGATAAGGAGAGATTTGCTGACTAGAATGACGCTGTTTTTCATTTTGCGTTCCTAAGGGCTGGCTGGGCCAAAGACACATGTTTTTATCGGCCAATACGTTAACTTGTTATCAATGAACGCAACCTGAACGGATGAATCCGTACATTTCCCTATTGCACATAGTAATGCGAATGATTATCATTTAAACACTACAGGGAACATGCTCGGAAAAACCTAATGGAAATAAACGGTTACACGCTTGCAACGCTGAAACGGGGCCAGAAGGGCGTCATTAAGTCCGTGGATGCCAGCGACCCACAAGTGCAGCGCCTCATGGTGCTGGGCCTTGTTGAGGGCGCAGAGCTGGAGCATGCGAGTGCCGCAATCGGTGGTGACCCCATCGAATTCCGTTTGTTCGGTTGTTGTATCTCGCTACGGCAGGAGCACGCCAGGTTCTTCCAGGTAGCACCCGTAGCGGCTGGTGACTAAACCCTCCGAAATTCGAATTTCTGCCGGTAAGATAACTGTAAGAAGGGGCACAGAGTCCCGTATCGCAGTTGTCGGTAGCCCCAATTCCGGTAAGAGCACCTTATTCAATCGGCTGACCGGCCTCAAACAACGAATTGGCAATTATCCTGGCGTTACTGTCGAGCGCCACGTCGGCACGTTGTCCTTCGAAGGCAGGAATACCGAGCTGATCGATCTGCCCGGCACACATTCTCTCTCTGCACATTCGCTCGAGGAGCAGATCGCTGTAGACGTCATTTTAGGGCGCCTGGAGGGCTCGAGTACGCCGGACGGTATCCTCGCGGTACTTGATGCGACGAACTTGTACCAGGGTTTGTTCTTGATGCAGCAAATCGTCGAGCTAAAGCTGCCGTTGGTCATTGCACTGACGATGACCGATGCAGCAACGCGGTCAGGAATCGTTATCGATATCGATGCACTTAGTCAGGCGCTGGGCGGTGCAACAATATGCAGCGTTGTGGCGACAACAGGTGCAGGGCTGGAGAAGTTACGAGCGGCGTTATCGGAAATTCAGGACACGCCGAAAATGCACGAGATCTCCGTGTGGCCGGAACTGACTGTGGCGGCCCAAAATCTCCAGTCGATGTCGAATGGCGATTTGTCTGTTCCCGAATGCAATCGACTCTTGATTGATGGGGTAACAAAGCACAACCAGTCGTTTGCCGCCGGGCTTAGCGACAACGTTCTCGCATTACTGGACGAACTGCGCAACGAATTGTTTGCCGATGAACCTCCGGTCGCCGTTGAGGCACGTGTTCGGTATGACTGGGTTCGCGATACCTTAAAAACGGTGCAACGATCGGCGCCGAAGCTGCACACCTGGCGTACGCGAGTTACCGAGTTTCTGAATCAACCAGTAGCGGGCACTGTTGGGTTGTTCATCGTTATGGCCGTTGTCTTTCAGGCTGTATTTGCCTGGGCAACGCCGATTATGGACTTCATTGATGGCGCGGCCGGATCACTGGGTGCGTATGTTGGTGCGACACTTGGTGACGGTGCATTTTCAAGTCTGGTGGCCGACGGTGTCATCGCCGGTGTCGGCAGCGTCATCATTTTCCTGCCACAAATACTAATCCTCTTCTTGTTCATCATATTGCTCGAAGACTCAGGCTATCTGGCGCGGGCCGCGTACCTGATGGATCGGACGATGCGCTCAGTTGGCCTGTCAGGTCAGTCGATCATTCCGATGATCTCGAGTTTCGCATGCGCTGTGCCAGGAATAATGGCGACTCGTGTGATCCCCAGTCGTCGCGACAGGATCGCCACGATCATGGCCGCACCGTTCATGACCTGTTCTGCACGCTTGCCTGTATATGCATTATTGATTGCTGCGTTTGTCCCGGCCGATAGAATTGGGTTTATGAACCTGCAGGGACTGGTGCTGTTCGGTCTTTATATGTTCGGCATCGTCATGGGCATCCTGACCGCATTGTTGATGCGCAAGACCGCTTTGCGCGGGCCAAAACCGCCGTTTGCGCTGATGCTGCCGGAGTTTCGAAAACCGAATGTGCAGACGGTCCTGATTCAATTGCTTGGGCGCGTAAAAGTATTCCTGTATCGGGCCGGCACCGTCATCTTCACGGTCGCTGTTATTGTGTGGGCGCTGGCTTACTTTCCACGTTCTGAGATCATCGTGTCTGACGTCCAGCAACAACGACAGACGGCGGAATACGTCATGTCTGGTGCAGAGCTCGATGCAGAATACCAACGCATCGACAATGTCGCCGCGGCGACACAGCTTGAACAAAGCTGGCTTGGCCGGGCAGGGAAGGCGGTTGAACCGCTGTTCAGGCCGCTAGGCTGGGACTGGCGAGTATCGGCGGCTGTCATCGCCGGATTTCCTGCACGGGAGGTCGTTATTGCCGTGCTGGGTACCGTGTACGCCGTCGGCGATGAAGCGGACGATGCGACCTTAAGTGGGCGGCTCAAGGCGTCGACTCGAGCTGATGGAAGTCCTGTATTTACGCTACCGATGGTAATCGGACTACTGATCTTCTACGCATGCTGTCTGCAATGCGCAGCAACGCTTGCCGTCATTCGACGTGAAACCAACACCTGGCGCTGGCCGGTTTTCGCGTGGGTCTATATGACGGCGATTGGTTATGTCGGAGCATTACTCGCGTTTCAGTTGGGAAGCGCCTGACCCCTGACTACAAGGCGCACAGTTTTTGAGCGGCCGCCTCAAGTGTTGCATTGTCCTTGGCGAAACAGAATCTGAGGCGCGTGCCGGTGAACGGCTTTTCACAAAAAACGCTGAGTGGAATTGAGGCAATGCCTTTTTCCCGGGTCCACCGCTGCGCGAGGTCCAGGTCGACTTCGCTACTGATTTCAGAGTAATCCACAATCTGGAAAAACGTACTGTGCGCCGGTCGTAGTTTGAATCGCGAGCCATCCAGCAAGCCACAAAAATAATCACGCTTTTCCTGATAGAACGCTGGTAGCCGCTCGTAGAATCCTGGATCACTTTTCAAGAAGTCAGCGATGGCGAACTGTATTGGTGTATTGATGGAGAAGGTCGCGAACTGGTGAACCTTCCGAAACTCCTCTGATAGATATTTAGGCGCAATGCAGTAGCCGATTTTCCATCCCGTAGCGTGAAACGTTTTCCCAAATGACGAAACGACCATCGTTCGTTCCCACAGTTCGTCATTGCTGAGGAGACTTCGGTGCGGTTTATCGTCGAACACGATGTGTTCATAGACTTCGTCGGACAATAAGAAGCAATCGGTATCGCGAACGATATCCGCGAGTCGATCAAGATCCGCCGCTTCAAAAGTCGCACCGGTTGGGTTGTGCGGAAAATTCACGATGATGAGGCGGGTTTTGTCATTGATCGTGTCAGTCAGTTGTTGCCAGTTGACTGAAAAATCGAATCCATCGTTATCATTCGATAGTGGTATATGCCGGGTAATTCCACCCGCCAGCGTAATGGCGGGCTCGTAAGAGTCATACGCCGGATCAAATACTATGACTTCATCCCCCGTACGGACCACGGCCTGAATCGCACAAAAAAGGCCCTCGGTTGCACCGCAACAAACAGTCGCTTCCTGATCACTGTCGATAGTTCGGCCTTGCAGTCGCCTTGTCTTTTCGGCGATCGCAGTCCGTAGCAGCGGGATGCCCGCCATCGGCGCATATTGGTTCGCACCGCTGTTCAGGTGATGGTTGATTCGGTCCAGGAGCACTTGTGGCGGGTCAAAACTCGGAAATCCCTGCGACAAGTTGATAGCGCCCGTATCAGCCGCCAGCTGACTCATGACCGTGAAGATGGTCGTTCCTACGTCGGGCAGCTTGCTGGATATCATGCTGGTGGAGGGTCTTCGACTCATCCGTCACTTATCGGCAATCGTTCTCTTGATCCAGTAAAGACTGGATGTCTTCAGGTGGAGTTTCGGCCGCTGCGTTGCCGGCGTCGAAAACGACTTTCCACGAGTCGTCGGCCTGCTTGCGCCAGACTGAGTTGAAAGTTCCCCAGTGTTCTGTCGTCTTGCCTTCTGCATCGCGCGTTATCATTCGATAGGGGCCGCGGGACAGGGCCAGATTGCCGTCCTTGAGAACTTCAATCGTTTGAGGTCGCCATTTAATGTCTGGCCCGTCGTCAGCGAAGAAGACCGACCAGGCTTCCGTTACCTCGGCGGGTCCGCGGCTAACTGAGTTGCTGATAAATCTCGCATCCGCATCAATAAATGAAGTGAACGAAGTAATGTCGTGATTCTCAACCGACTGGCTGAATGATATTTCCGCGCAACGTACTTCGTCAGCGACATCTGCAATGGCGGAGGCCGCGACGAAGGGTAGAGCAACAAGTATTACCGCCTTGATCATCAGTCGGTTGGCTCCGTATCGTACTGTGGAAGGTCGTCGTTGATCTTGTGCCACGGTGCTTTCGATCCTGCGTAGATATGATATGCGGGAGGGCAGGTCGGATTGCCATCCACCGCGCCCATACTCAAGTACAATTCGTTGGGCTCAGAATCAACAACCACCATGATATTTGAGCCGCACTCAGAACAGAATACTCTATCGTGGCCAGCCGACGAAGCATACGTTTTCAAACTGGCCTCGTCGCCGGTGTAACGAAAGTGTTGTCTGGCGACCCCGGCGAAGGTAGCAAACGCAGCGCCGTGAAGTCGCCGGCACTGAGAGCAGTGGCAATGGCTGAAATCCGTGATGTCGCCGTTAACCTCGTAGCTAACGCGTCCGCACTCGCAGTGTCCACTTATCATCTCATCACCTCATCATTCATCGTCGTGTTGTTTGTCGACAATCTCATCACGCCATTCACTGAGATTCATCTCGATTGCGGCAAATCCGCCGATCCAGACCAGCTCGTCCCACAGATATAACCAATGCGACAATGTTGCCCAATAGATGCCGAGCGCAATGAGCGATGCGTACAGAAGCATGTTGGAAGCTTTCGCTGTCGCTATCAGCCTGCCGCCAGTAATACCATGTCCTTGCGAGCGCACCACAACCTCGATCGCCACCAAAATCAACAGCCAGATTACTGCTTCAGCAAGGTCCGCCAGCGCCAAATGACGCTCCAGGGTCAACCCTTGCATGTCGCTGACCACTGGATCACTGGCCAGCCAGTAAAACTTCGAACTACTTGAGAGCCTGTCGCAGTTCTGCTCATTTATCTCGGTGTATTCAAGGTTGTACACATACGAGACGTTGCTATCCGTCATGTCGCATAAACCGGATATGCCTTCAACAGTGACAGTCGCTTGCAAACTCATGACGACAATCAGGAACGCGTATATCGTGTGTGCGATCAGCACAAAGCAAAACAGACGAATCCCATGCACAACCGTAGCTACCCAGCCTGTCAGGTCCTCGTCATCAACCACGTAGGTTTCGATTTCGTACATGGCCAGCAGCAGAAACCAGGCGGACTCATCAATACTGGTCGCAAACGTACTGGTCCAGTCCAGAAACGTTGAACTGGCAGTTAATGTATGGACAGCAGTGGTAGCATCTTCGAAGACATAGAACACAAAATTGACAATCAGCAGCGCATAGACGAGCCACTTAACTCCCTGCTGAATTTTGTGCCAGTCCGGCCCGCTGCGAATTGTTGCTTCGTATGTCATATACAAATTTAGGCGTTAGCTACAGACGATCCTTGATTTTGTAGTACATCATACCGAGTGCAATCATCGGCGTACTGAGTAGATGTGCTCCAGGAACCTTGAATGGCTTGACGTTGGCGAACATGTCGAATTCCTCGACGGTGCCGGCGACTGCATCTGCCATGATCCTGCCAGCCAGATGGGTAACGTTGACGCCGTGCCCTGAATATCCCTGACAATAGAAGACATTAGGTGAGATTCGGCCGAATAGTGGAACTCTATTGACGGGTATTCCAATCGTTCCGCCCCAGGCGTAGTCGATATTGATGTTGCTTAGCTGCGGATAAATTCGTAATAGCTTCGGCTGCAGGTTTCGCTTGATTACTTCAGGGTCCTCACCAAAATAGATGCAACGTCCGCCGAACAGCAAGCGCTTATCGGCGCTCAAACGAAAATATTCCAATACAAAGTTTGGATCACAAACGGCCAGGTCTTTCGGGTTGATCGCGTTTACTGTTTCTTCCGGTAGTGGTTCTGTCGCGATGATGAAACTGTTCACCGGGAACATGATGCCACGCAGTTTTCGATCGAGAGCGTGGTAGGCATTGCCGGCGAGGATCACCGCATCGGCACTTACTGAGCCGTGTTGTGTAACGACTCTGGGCCGACTGCCTTTTTCTATGTCGATGACAGGTGACTGTTCGTAAATTGTCGCTCCGAGCGATACCGCCGATC
>Ga0255049_10001016_pt1 | contig 16114 bp, 10 predicted proteins | sample JV7_2_3_MG_FD_183615 | JGI IMG/M metagenome (GOLD analysis project Ga0255049, IMG submission 183615) | Seawater microbial communities from Jervis Inlet, British Columbia, Canada - JV7_2_3 | ecosystem: Environmental > Aquatic > Marine > Inlet | place: Canada: British Columbia | collected 2016-10-06
GGCGAGCTAACGCTGGTGGAACTGCGGCGCGCTCGCGAGTGCCTGATCGACAGCCGCCTGGTGTTTCGCGAGGTCCGGCGCTTCCCTCGGGTCGCCGCCGGCGAGGAGGATCTCGACGCGCTGATGGCAACCCTGGCGGCGCAGTTCGAGTCGGCCGAGGCCTTCACCGCGGAGATGGAGCGGCTCGGCCTGAGCCAGCAGGAGATCCGTAGCGATCTACGCCGCCAACTCCTGGTCGCGGAGTACATTGATGGCCGCTTCCGGGCAACGGTCGAGATCACCGACGAGCAGGCGCGCTCGGCCTGGCAGCGGGAGTTCGTGCCGGGCATGGAGGCGGAGGGTGTTCCGATTCCGAGTTTCGAGTCGGTAGCGAACGACTACGTCGTTCCGATCCTGCAGCAGCGCGAGGTAAACCGGCGAGTACAATCGTGGATTCTCGACCTGCGCGAGCGTGCGACGATCCGCCGGATGTACCCATGAGCGACACCAAGGAACCCGCCACAGAGCTACCGCGCCCCGTCGGCAGCGGGCTGGGCGCCGTCGTGGGCCAGGGGATCGTGATGCGGGCGCTGCGGCGGGCGATCGAGCGCGACCGGCTGCCCCACGCGCTGCTCTTCTCCGGCCCGCAGGGGGTCGGCAAAGCGACCACCGCGTTGCTTCTCGCACAGGCGCTCAACTGCCGGGTTGCCGGCCCTGTGGACACATGCGGCGAGTGCGTCTCGTGTAGCAAGATCGGTCGCGGGATCCACCCGGACATTCTTTGGATCGCTCCAATGCCGCGGGTGATCAAAGTCGGGCAGATCACCCCCCGCCCCAACAGTCCGATACCGCCTGCGCGAACCGTAACCAGCTTCGTCGGCCTGGCACCCTACGAAGGGCGGAAGAAGGTCATCGTGATTCGCGGGGCCCACGCGATGAACGAGACCGCCCAGAATGTGCTTCTCAAGACACTCGAAGAACCGCCCCCCTCCTCCATCCTGGTCCTCACGACCATGGCTCCTGGTAGCTTGCTCCCGACGGTTGTCTCACGCTGCCAGACCCTGCGTTTTTCGCCCGTCGGCCAGGAGACGGTACGCGAGTACCTGGAGCAGCAGATGCAGTTGCCTGCCGAGGAGGCGCGCCTGCGGGCGGCCCTGACCCCGGGCAGCATCGGCGGCGCGCTGGCGCTCGACCTGGACGCCTATGGAACGTTGCTCGAGACCGTCGTCGGGGCGCTGCGCCTGTCCCAGCACGGTGGTGGCGGCGTCGTCGCTGCGGCCGACAGTCTCGCCGGCTCCGGGCACGGAGAGACCGCCACGCAACGCGCTGCCAGCACTCTGCGGATCGGCCGCGACGTGTTGCGTGACCTGCTCGTCGTTACCAGCCAGGCCGAAGGGACCGACCTGGTGAACTCGAGCCAGCGCGAAGCCTGGGTCGCCTGGGCCCGCGACCTAGACAGCGAAGGGGTGATCGATGCGCTGCAGGCGCTCAATGTCGGCATCGAGCGCTTCACCACAGGGATTCAGCCGAACATCAAGATGGCACTGGAACAAACGCTGATCGAGGTCGGCAGCGCGCTGGCCGGCGCGGGGCAACGGGCAGCTTCGTGAGCCTCCCCATGCTCGGATGCAGCATGGGCGACCCGGCCGGAATCGGGCCGGAGGTGCTCCTTGCCGCCGCCGCCGAACTCGATGCCACGGAACAACTCACTGCCGCGTGTTTGTTCCTCGGCGACGCCTCTATCTTCGCGACCTGTGCGGCGCAGTTGGAGAATATCGATCCGCCCGTCACGGTCGCGTCAGCCGTGGAGGCGCGCGCGGCGGCGGGAAACGGTCAACCTGGGCCGTTCCTCTTGGAGTGCGCGCCAGTCCCTGCCGGGCTGCTGCCAGGGCAGCCACGCCCAGGCGACAGTGCGGCCGCATTGGCGGCGATCCGGGCCGGTGCCGAACTCGCCGCCGCCGGGGACATCGACGCACTGGTCACCGCGCCGCTGAGCAAGCACGGGGTCGCCGCCCACGAACCCGGATTCAAAGGACACACGGAGTTCCTCGCGGCCTTTGATGGCACCGCCTTTCCGATCATGCTTTTCGCAGCTCCGCGTGGAGAAGCCGCGCCAGCCGCCGCGGACATCGCTCTGTTGACTACTCACCTGCCGCTGGCCACTGCGATCGCCCTGGTCCGCCCAGCTACGGTCGAAGCAGCGTTGCGGCGTCTGCATGTCGCCTGGGCCGATCGCTTCGGTCGCGCGCCGGCAATCGGGGTAGCGGCCCTGAACCCGCACGGCGGCGAGCAAGGCAGGATCGGCGGCGAGGAACCGCGCCTGCTAAGCCCGGCGATCCGCGCGGTGACCGACGACGGGATCGACGCCCGCGGCCCCTATCCCGCCGACTCGATCTTCCTGCGCGACGGGCTGGACGTAATCCTGGCGCTCTACCACGACCAGGGCACGATCATGGCGAAGCGGGCACCCTGGCCGACGGTGAACCTCACACTCGGCCTCTCGTACGTCCGCACCTCACCCGATCACGGTACGGCCTACGACCTGGCAGGTACGGGTCGGGCCGACCATCGGCCCATGCTCGCCGCCATGCGTCTGGCCGTTCAGTTGGCGGCCCGGCCGCGGTGAGCCGACGCTACCGGCGTCGCCGCAGTGCCTGCTCGATTTCGCGATCCGCGGCTTCGCGCCGCTTGATGTCGCGCTTGTCATACTGCTTGCGACCTCGCGCGACGGCGAGTTCGAGTTTGGCACGGCCTCTCTTGAAGTAAATCCGCAGCGGCACCAGCGTCAGCCCCTTTTCGATCACGCGGCCAATCAGTCGATCGATCTCACGGCGGTGCAGCAGCAGCTTGCGTAGTCGCTCGGGCTCATGCTGGTTGTCCGGACCGGCCGGCGGATAGGGCCCGATGTGCAGGTTGTGCAGCCACAGCTCATCACCATCGAGCGCGGCGTAGGAGTCCTTCAGGTTTGCGTTGCCGGCGCGCAGAGCCTTCACCTCGGTGCCGATGAGTACCAGGCCAGCCTCGTAGGTGTCGAGGATCTCGTAGTCCTTGCGCGCCCGGCGATTCGAGACGATCGTTTTTTCGCCCGCGGCCACGCCCGCCCCCTAGATCCGGACGACGTTGGGCGCGGTCCGGCCGCTCGTCACGTTGCGGGTGTCCAGCACGAGTGGTGCAGCAGCAATGACGCCGGGCCAATCGATGTTGGCATGATCCGTGCCGACAACGACGCAATCGTACTCGGCACACACTTCCGGCAGACCCTCGATTGAATCCTGATCGGCAACGAGGCCTTGAGCCGTCGTCAGCCTCGGGACCCACGGATCCGCGTATTCCACATGCGCGCCGCGGTCCTGCAGAAGCCGCATGATGTCGAGTGCCGGCGACTCACGCGTATCGTCTATGTTGCGTTTGTAGGCCACACCGATCACCAGGATCCGCGAACCCCGCACGCTCTTCTCATGATCGTTGAGCGCTGCGGCGACCTTTTCGACGACATGTTCCGGCATCGCCGCATTGATCTCGGCCGCGATCTCCACGAGGCGCGCCCGATAGTCCAGTGTTCGCGCCTTCCAGGTGAGATAGAGGGGATCGACCGGAATGCAGTGGCCGCCCAGGCCAGGTCCGGGAAAGAACGGCATGAACCCGAAGGGCTTGGTGGCGGCGGCGTGGATGACCTCCCAGGTGTCGATCCCCATGCGGTCGCACATCAGCGCCATCTCGTTGGCGAGTCCGATATTGACCGAGCGGAAAGTGTTCTCGAGCAGCTTCGCCAGCTCCGCGGCGGCGGGCGACGACATCTCGTGGACTTCGGACACGATCGCGCCGTACAAGGCGGCGGCAACACGCGTGCACTCCGGCGTCATGCCACCCAGCACCTTGGGCGTGTTCTCGAGCGTGAATGTCGGGTTACCGGGATCGATGCGCTCGGGCGAGAACGCCAGATAGTAGTCCTTGCCCAACTCGAGCCCGCTCGCGGCCAGGCGCGGCGCGAGCACTTCCTCGGTCGTGCCCGGGTAGGTCGTGCTCTCGAGCACGATCAGCATGTCGGCATGAACATGTTCGGCGGCCTGTTCCCCGGCGGCGACGAGGTAGGAGATATCCGGGTCACGGGTCTTGCTGAGCGGAGTGGGCACGCAGATATGCACCGTGTCCACCACCGCGAGGATCGCCGCATCCGTGGTGGCACCGAGGCGACCGGCGTCGACCTGCCTGCGCAGCCGCTCGGTGGTGATGTCGGAAATGTAGGAGCTGCCGGCATTTATGGAGTCGACCTTGCTGCTGTCGACATCGAGACCCGTTACCCGAAACCCGGCCTCGGCGAACGCCACGGCGAGCGGCAGGCCGACATAGCCGAGGCCGATAACGCAGACATGCGCGTCGCGCTGCTCGATGCGGGAGAGTAGGTCCGTCATTGTCTTTCAGCGTCCGAGGAAGTTCCCAAACGCTGGTCGAGTTCGCGTCCGGCGCCGGGTAGCGGCGTGAGCAGGCAGTATAGGGAGCGGCTCTCAGCCTCGGCAAGCTCGCAAGAGCGTGTCGCGAAGCCCACGAGACTTCTATCACGGATCGCTCGGTCACAGCGTGAACCAGCGAAGTATCATGCACGCCTATCTGGGACTTGGATGCAACCGAGGCAATCGCGTCGCGTGGCTCCGTGCCGGCGTCGCGGCGCTGCGCGGTCAGGGGCTCCGCATCCACGCCTGTTCCTCGCTATGGCTGTCGGAGCCGGTTGGCGACGGCGCGCTGCCCTGGTTCGTCAACTGTGCGGTGGCACTGGCCACGCCGCCTTCGCCCGAGGCCCTGCTCGGCGCCGCGCTCGCAGCCGAACGGGAATGCGGTCGCGTGCGCCAGCCGGGCGTTGTTTCGGCGCGCACCTTCGACGCCGACATTCTGCTCTATGATGGCCGCGTCATGGACGACCCCGATCTGCAGGTTCCTCACCCGCGCATGTGTGAACGCCGCTTCGTGTTGAACCCGCTCGCCGAGATCGCGCCGGATCTCATTCACCCGAAAACGGGGAAAACGATCGCGACGTTGCGCGACGAACTCCTGTCTCCCGAGCGGGCCTGGCTACTGGCCCCGGCGCCTGTCAGCGGTCCGTGGACTGCTATGGTCTCTGCCTGATGCGCAAGAACTACATCGCCCTGGACGGTCCTATCGGCGTCGGTAAGACCAGCATGGTGAACCTGATGGTGCAGCACCTCGGCGCCACGAAGATGCTCGAGGACCCGGACAACCCGTTCCTGGAGTCTTTCTACAAGGAGCAGACCGGGGCAGCGTTCCAGGCGCAGCTTTATTTCCTGCTGTCGCGCTATCAGATCCTCACCGAGGCGAGCCAGAGCGACCTCTTCTCGCGGTTCACCGTGGCGGACTTCACGATGCAGAAGGACCGCGTGTTCGCTCATCTCACGCTCACCGACAGCGAGCTGCTGCTTTACGAGAAGCTCTACGGCGTGCTCGAGCCACAGGTGCCGAAGCCCGACCTGATCGTCTACCTGCAGGGCTCCACCGACGTGTTAGTCGAGCGCGTGAAGATGCGTGACCGCGCCGAGGAGCGCGACATCTCACGCGACTACCTGGCACAGGTGGCGGAGGCGTACGCCCACTACTATCTGCAGTACGACGACACGCCGCTACTGGTGATCAACACGACCGACATCGACTTCGTGAAGGACTCCGCCGACTTCGAGGATCTCATGACCCAGATCGACGCCATGGAAGCCGGGCGACGGGCGTACGTCCCGAGACGCGAGAGCTAGTCGAGTGGCGGCCGCTTCCGGCCCGAAGTGCTAGCCTTCCGCAACCGCTCCCCGCGGACCTTGTCATGCCGATACCAATCGCAGAAATTAGTGCGCGCGGAGCCCGCCCCGCAGCGTTGTCGCACCCGTTTCGGGGAGACTCTCCACGCCTGCTCGGGGCGACCGGTGCCGTCCTCCTGGCGCTCGCCGTCACGGGAGGGTCGGCCTGGGCCCAGCAGGCCCGCGATACGCCGGCCACCGGCGCGCTGATCATCGACGAGCCCGTGCGCCTGGACGGTCATCTGGACGAGCCCTTCTGGCAGAATGCCCAGCCCGCCACGGGTTTCACCCAGCGCCAGCCCAACCCTGGTGATGCGGCTACGGAGCGCACCGAGGTGCGCTTCGCGTACGACGGCAGGAACTTCTACATCGGCATCATGGCCTTCGACGCAGAACCGAACGCGATCGTCGCCAAAGAGATGCAACGCGATGGCGAAGGTCGCTTCCGAGACTTCGGCGGCAACTCGGGCGCCTACCGTAACGACGACTCGATCGGCGTCATCCTCGACACCTTCCTGGACGGCCGCAACGGCTTCTACTTCGAGACCAACCCGAACGGGGCCCGCGCGGATGCGCTGATCGAGAACGAGAGCAATGCGAACTTCGAGTGGGACGGGGTCTGGAACGCCGCCGCTCGCCGCACTCCTGAGGGTTGGTCAGCCGAACTCGTGATTCCGTTTTCGACGCTGCGGTTCGATCCCAATGTCGATACCTGGGGCGTGAACGTCCGCCGCCTGATCCGCCGCAAGAACGAAGAGGTTCACTGGGCGCCGATCGATCTCGACGCCGATGTGCTGCGTGTGTCGCTCGCCGGCGATCTGATCGGCATGCGGGGCCTGGAGCCCGGCGTCAACCTGCGCATCAAGCCATTCGCCACTGCCTCGGCAGCGCGCGACTACAGCGATCCCATGGGCGAGGCCGAGAACGAGCTGGCAGCTGGACTGGATCTCTTGCGCTGGGGCGTCTCGAATTCGATGACGCTCGACCTCACCGCGAACACCGACTTCGCCCAGGTCGAGGTCGATGACCAACGCGTGAACCTGACTCGGTTCTCATTGTTCTTTCCCGAGAAGCGCGAGTTCTTTCTGGAGAACGCCGGCATTTTCGACTTCGGCAACACCTCCGCCGCGGGCGGCACTCAACGGGGCGGCCCGTTGTGGCGCATGTTCCACTCGCGAAACATCGGCATTGCCGAGGATGAGATCGTGCCGATCCTCGTAGGCGGTCGCTTCACCGGGCGCGGCAGCGGATGGAACTGGGGCCTGCTCGATGTCCAGACCGACTCGGTCGACGAGATTGGCGTTCGCTCGACCAACTGGGGAGTGGCGCGGCTCAAGCGCAACCTGGGAGCCCGCTCGTTCGTGGGCGGCATCTTCACCAACCGGCAAGCGGCCAGCGATGACTGGAACCGGGTGTTCGGTCTCGACACGGACATCAACCCGAGCCAGAAGATCAATTTCAACGGATCCCTGTCCACCAGCCGGGATGCCGGCGTGGATGGCTCCGGCTGGGCGGGCAGTGCCGCCTTCAACTATCGCGGCAGCATCTGGCAGGCCAGCGCCGGGTTCACGCGCATCACCGACGACTTCAACCCGGAGATGGGGTTCCTGCGGCGCTCGGGGATCAGCCAGTACGCGTACAACGTCAACTTCGAGCCGCGGCCCAGCAATAGCCTCGGCGTGCGCAATCTCAGCTTCGCCCACCGCGGCACCTACACCGTCGACGACGACGGCGAGCTCGAGAGCGCCACCGCGACGCTGCGTTTCCTGGGCATCGATTTGCTATCCGGCGACCGGGTCACGTTCTTTGGCGACCACCACTTCGATCGGCTCGATGAGCCGTTCGAGATTCAGCCGGGCATCGTGATCGAGCCGGGCAAGCACAACTGGACCACGCTCGGCGTCTTCCTGAGCACAGACAGCAGCCGACCGGTCTCGTTCTTCGGCTTCTGGACTGGGGGCGGCTTCTACGACGGCCGCCGGCTGCAGGGCACCAACGGGCTCACTATTCGCGCCAGCAAGCACCTGAGCCTGGAGACGAACTGGACCTACAACGACGTGTCGCTGCCGGCGGGCGACTTCACGGTCAACACGCTACGGCAAAGAGTGAAAGTCGCCATGAGTCCGGATCTGTCCTGGAACAGCTTTGTCCAGTACAACGACTCCGACGACCTGTTGAGTCTGAACTCGCGCTTCAACTGGATCTACAAACCGGGGGCCGACCTGTTCCTCGTGTACAACCAGGAATGGGAAACTGGCCACGGCACGCTGCCGGCGGATCGGGCGATTATTCTGAAGTTCACTTATCTGTTCATGCTGTAGGAGGGCGGGGCGGAGGGAAGGTCCCGCCTTCGCGGCGGTCACCGCACGTGCCCAATCAGAAGTTCGTGCCCTCGCGTCCTGGCCGAAGACCCCTGAGCGCAGTGCAGGCGATGCCGCTCCGGAGGGACCTTCCCTCCGCCCTGGCAACGCTCAGGCGGGACCGGGCGTGACTGCGAAACGGGCACGGTGCCGGAAGGAACGGCGGGCGCTAGCCAGAGGTGGCCGAGCGAACGTTCGCGCGTCGCACGGCCCAGATGTGGTTGAGCAGATCGCGCGGGTTCCGCGTTCGAGAGGCATCCCGGAGGCTCAGAACCTCGCTGTCGCCGGAGCGGGCGGCGCACACTCCTCTCCAGGAACATCGCCTGCAATGAGGCGAGGAGTCTTCGGCCAAGACGCGAGGCCACGGCTGGCGGACCACCCTACGGGCGGTGACCGTTCCAGGAGAGGAGTGTGCGCCGCCCGCTCTCCCTACGACTACGCGCGTTCCTTGACCACCGCGCGGATGCCGTAACGTTTGATCTTCTCGTTCAGCGTCGTCGGCTTCACATCGAGCAGGGCCGCTGCATCTTTTTGCACCCATTCCGCCTGCTCGAGTGCGCGCAAAATCAGGCGCTTCTCGAATTCCTCGACCATGCCGCGCAGCGGTGCCGTGCCGAGCATCGGGTTGGAGAGTGCGGCGCCGTCGAGTGGCTCGGGATCGATGTACTCGCGCACCAGGCCAGGGCCGATGTGGCCATCGATGGGTGCGAGGACAACGGCGCGTTCCACGGCGTTCTCCAGTTCGCGAACGTTGCCCGGCCAGTGGTAACCCTTGAGCACCTCGAGAGCCTCCTCGGCCATCACCAGGCCTTCGCGGGCGTTCTCCTCGGCATACTTGTCGAGGAAGTGCTGGGTCAGCAGCGGGATGTCGTCGGCGCGATCACATAGCGGCGGTAGCGCGATCGTGATCACGTTGAGGCGATAATAGAGATCGTCGCGAAACTCGCCGTCGGCCACTTTGCGGCGCAGGTCGACGTTGGTCGCCGAGATAATGCGAACGTCCGTCTTGATAGTCTCGAGACCGCCGACGCGCATGAACTCCCTCTCCTGGATCACGCGCAGCAACTTGGCCTGGACTTCGAGGGCGATGTTGGCGATCTCGTCGAGAAAGATCGTGCCGCCGTCCGCCACTTCGAACAGCCCTTTCTTGCTGCTCACGGCACCCGTGAACGATCCTTTCTCGTGGCCGAACAGATTGCTCTCGAGCAGCTCGGACGACATCGCCCCCGAGTTGACCGTGACGAAGGCTCTGTCGGAACGCGTGCTATTGGCGTGGATCGCCTTTGCCACCAGCTCCTTGCCCGTGCCGCTTTCTCCCAGGATCAGAATCGTCGAGCGCGCCGGTGCCGCCTGCGAGATGAGGGCGTAGACCTCCTGCATTCTGCGGTTCTTGCCGATGATGTTCTCGAAGCGATACTTCTCGCGCAGCGCCTTGCGCAGGTTTCGCACCTCGAGCTCGAGCTCCCGCTGGCGGATCGCGTTCTCGATGACGATCAGTACCTCGTCGATCTTGAACGGCTTGGTGATGTACTCGTGGGCGCCCTGCTTCATCGCTTCGACGGCGGACTCCACGGACGCGTACGCTGTAATCATGATGACCGGCAGCGTGCTGTCGTGTTCCTTCAGAGCCCGGGTCGTCTGGATGCCGTCCATGCCCGGCATCATCAGATCGACGATCGCGCAGTCGTACGGCTTCTTCTCGACGAGCAGGAGCCCCTCCTCACCGGAGGAAGCAACATCGACCTGGAAGCCCTCGTCGTGCAGGAAGTCGGAAAGCGTCTCCTGCATGATCGCCTCGTCGTCGATGACGAGAATGGTCTTCGTGTTCGCCAAGTAGTCTCTCTCGGCCAAAGCCAGCCAACGCGGCTAGAGCGGCCCGTGGGGGAGTTTGGGTGCTAGCCGGCGGCGGCCTGCGTCTCGGCAGCCGCTGGCAGGCTGATCCTGAAGACAGTGCCCTCACCGGGGACGCTGTCGACGGTGATCGAACCGCGATGTTCCTGGATAATGCCGTAGGACACAGACAGGCCGAGCCCGGTCCCCTTGCCAATACCCTTGGTGGTAAAGAACGGGTCGTAGACTTTGTCGATGGTTTCCGCGTCGATACCCGTGCCGCTGTCCCGGACCTGCAGGATGGCGCTGCCGTTTTGACGAATCGTGCGGATGCGCACTGAGCCACCCTGCGGCATCGCGTCGCGGGCGTTCAGGAGCAGATTCATCAGCACCTGCTGCAATTTGATGGGATCACCCTGCACGGGCACATCGTCATCGAGCGTGGTCTCGACCACGATCTGCCGCTTGCGGAGTTGGATCTCTGCCAGTGCAAGGGTTTCATCGACCACGCTGTTCAGGTCGACCTGGCGGAATTCGCCGGTCTCCTGACGCGAGAAGTTCAGCAAGCTGTTCACAATCCGGGACGCGCGAAATGTCTGCTTCTCGATCTTCTCGAGGATCGCGCGGCGTGGGTCAGTTTCGGGCAGCTTGCGCTGCAGCATCTGCACGTACGCAGAGATGCCGGCGAGCGGTGTGTTCACCTCGTGGGCGACACCCGCCGCGAGCAGGCCCACCGACGTGAGCTTCTCGGCCTGACGCAACTGCGACTCCATTTCGGTCCGGTCGGTCACGTCATCGATGATAACGACCGTGCCCTCGGCTCCCTCTTTGCCAACGAGCGGGGCCACCGACAGGGTGACCACGCGGTCCTCGCTCGCGTGGGTGCGCAACGGAATACGGTACGCGGAGGTGAGCGGCTCGAATCCGCGGAGCACCTTCTCGCTCGCCTCGTCCAGCACCTTGCAGAAGCTGGCAGGGAACAGCTCGGATACGGTGTGACCCGCCGCCGCCTCAGGCTCGAGACCATGCAGGTCGGCGAGCGCGCGATTCCACGACTGCACGTGGCCACCGGCATCGAGAACCATGACGCCAGCGGTGATGCTCTCGACGATGTTCTCGCTGTATTCCTTCAGCTGTTCGAGTTCCCCGGCGCGGCGCTGCACTTCGCGGTACAGGAGGGCGTTGTCGACCGCGAGGGCGAGGTGGGCGGCAAGAGGCTGCAAGACCTTGAGATCGTCGGTAGAAAGGAAATCACCGGACAGCCGCCGGCCGATCGCCAGCACTCCGATAATGTCGCCCTTGACATCAAGCGGCAGGAAGTAGGCGAGGTCCTCGGTCTCGAGCACCTCGCGATCGCCCGGATACTCCTCGAGCATGGCATCGAGATCGTCGATGTAGAGGTACGGCCGCTTGACGAGGGCGCCGGCCACGAACTGCGAGAAGTTCGACGACAGGGCGCGCCCGGCTGAGAGATGACCATCGGGGGGGACAATGCGCAGATGATCTGTGTCTTCGACGCGCAGCAAGACCGCAACGCGACCCACGCGCATGGTCTCGCGCACCCGCTGGACGAGGAGATTCACGACTTTGGCCAGATCTGTCTCGCTGTTCAGTTCCCGGCCGAAGTCCATGAGCGTGCGACGCCCACGGTAGGACTCGCGGTAATAGATGCGATCGGCCAGGTCGAGCATCTTGGTGCGCAGAGGAGCGAAGCCGAGAGCCACGATCAGCGTGGCGATGAGCGCGGTCGTCTGCACCAGGCTGTCGTCGGGGCCCAGGGTGTTGGCGAGAACCCACTGGGTGGTGAAGTAAACGCCCAGCGCCAGCACCATCGTTATGGCGTAGGTGATCGCACCTTTGAGGATGACCTCGACGTCCCACAGCCGGAACCCGACCGCCGCATAGGCGAACGAGAGAGGCACCAGCAGCAGCGGCAGAACCAGCACGTTGACGAGCGGTGCGTGGCTGATTCCCAGCAGGCGCATGGGCACATAGAACGCGACCAACGGGAAGAAGCCGACCGCGACGCCGCCGACAAGCCACTTCAGCCGCATGCGCTCGAGCGCGTTGGTGGTGTGGGCAATCGTATGAGCGAACGCCAGGATGCCGAGTGCGATCGCGGCCGCGAAGTAAACGAGTTCCAGGCGCGCTCCAGCCTCGAACACCCGCTGCGCGCCCAGCTGACCGATGCCGAAACGAGAGGCGCCGTACTGGGCAAAGACGTTGACGCCAAGAAGCGCCAACCCAGGCGCGAAGACGGCCACCGTGATCGGGCGGCGGGCCTCTTCCATCTCCTGCTTTGGCTTCGGGAAGGTGAGCGCGAAGTAAAGGAACAACGCCGGCGCCAGGTCACGGGCGATCTGGTCGAGCCAGAAGATCACGCCGTGCCATGGATCGGTCACGCGAGTCGTCGGCGACAGCGCGAACAGGGCGTAGAACGCGAACGCGAGCACCAGGAAGCGCCGGCTCGGAGCCTCGGGGTTGCGCAGCACCGCGAACACGCCGGCGATCAGGAACGCGAGTCCGACGAACGCCAGGTACAGCGTCGCGCTGATGTCGAGGTCATCGACACCGCCGACGACAAGATCGGTTTCGACTTCGCGGCCAGCGCGATCGATCCTCAGATGCATGCGCTCGCCGACGTCGCGGGCAAACAGCATCACCTCGACCACTTCGGGATTGACCGGCGACTGCCCGTCGACTTCCAGGAGCAGGTCGCCGCTGCGAATGCCGGCACCGGCACCGGGCCCCTCGGACTCCACGCTGGCGGCAACCACGTCCAGCCCCTGCAGCTCCCAGATGATCCCATCGGTGGGCTCGCGCCAACTCAACTGGTTGGTGAACGAAATCACCCCCAAGAACAGCAGCGCGCCGGCCAGGGCGATCAGCCCTGCCACCTGCAGCGTGTCCATGCGTTGTTCGTTGTGGGTCATTGTCGCTGTTACCGAGGTTCAGTCGGGCGCGGGCACACGGCACCCTGCGACCTGTTTACGCAAGAGTCGTACCAAGGCGGCAGACATTCGAAGCTCGCGCACACCCTTGACTTCATAGGGCTTCGAGGTCGGACTGACAAAAACTGACAATCTTTCATCCAACTATTTGGATTGTCGATCCATGATATTGGATAGCTCCTGAATAGAAAAGGCGAGGGATGCCTCCCTCGCCGCTGAAGAAACTCGTTGCTCGTCGCGCCCCGCGACGAAAAGCGTTGTCGTAACCGTTAGAAACGTACCGCCAAGCCGCCCGCGATCCCGCGGGTCAGGCCCACCAGCTCGGCGAGTGAAACGTTATACAAGCCCTCGTACTCCTGACCCAACAGATTTCGCACCTGCAACATGGCCGACCACTCGGTTCGAAGTCCGTGGAACGGCAGCGGTTGCCGTACGCGGAAGTCGAACCGGCCGATGTCCGGGCGCGCCTGCCCGTCGCGAACGGCCAGCATGCCGTAACGCCAGTTGTAGGTAGCCTCCACATACGTCAGGGCAGATGGAATCTGCGCAGCGACCGTGGCGTTGACCTCGTGCGTCTGGTGCGCCAGCTGATCCAACGTTGCCGTCCCTCCGCCGGAGCCCACCGCAGAGAGCGCCCGCCAGCCATAGCCGGTCTCGCGGTCGCGGAACGCGTATGTGATCTGACCCGACACCGAGTCGACGATGTTCCCGGCGACGCCCAGTTCGACGCCGCGGGCTGCCGTGTCGCCGACGTTGAAGAACAGATAGTTGTGCTGGCCGTTGGCGCCCGCCAGATACACACCGAGGAGTTCGTCGGTAACGTCGTCGTAGTAGGCGCGCACGCTGACGGCCGCGCCACCGATCACCCGCTCGAGGCCGAGGTAGTACCGCAGCGCGCGTTCGGGAACAACCTGGTCGGCGTCGTTGATCCGGATATTCGCCTTGTTCAGTACGGAGATGACCTCGAAGCCGTTGTCCTCGGCCAACCCCAGACCGGTCGTGTTCATGGAAACACCCGTCGTGAGACGGGTGTTGGCGACAACTGTGAATGCCAGTTCGAAGGCGGGCGAGATCAGCTCGGTATTGCCGAGGTAATTGTGGTGCTCGTAGCGGACGCCATAGCGTAGCTGCACCGGATCGGCCACCTGCCATGTGTCCTCTGCGTGAAGACGGCCGATCCAGCTACCTCGCGCGTCCAGTTCTTCCGGAAACGCGAAGCGGAAGCCGCCGCCGACGTAGCCGAAGCCGACGCGCAGGTCGTGCCCGTTACCGAGATCACGTTTGAGATTGCTGGCCGCCCAGACCGAACCCTGGTTGCCGACGTGCGCCCGCAGATTCCACATGTTGTCGCCGCTGAGATCGAGCGTAGTTACGCCGACGGTCTCGCTGTTGCCAACGTTGGAGAAGCTCCAGAGTCGAATCTCTCCGCCCATCACCATCGCGGGACGCACCGTGCCGTCGCCAACGGGTGCCTGCTCCCCTGTTACCTCGTCACCATCACCGGTCACGAGGGTGGTGTCGGTCTGGCGTAGCACGTCGCGCTTGGAGGTGCGCAGCGCGTAGCCGAGATCGAGCGGCGCGGCGAACGTCGCCAGGCTGCGCTGCTGTTCCGACTCGAGCTGCAGCGTCACCGGAACCGTGGTCGGAACGTTGATCCCCTGCAGCACCGTGCCCGTAAACCCGAGACTGCCCACCAGAAGCGAATAGACGCCACTCGGCAGGTTGCCGACGCTGAACGCGCCGCGGCCGTCGGTGACAACAACCGCCGAGGGCTCGTCCGCGCCCAGTGCGATGACGGCCACGAACGCACCGAGCAAAGGTAACCCACGCGTGTCCTGCACCACACCGGACAGAGTGGTGTCCGGCGCAATCGTCCGCGACACAGGCACCTGTGCTTGTACCGAGGGGGCAAGAGCAGCGACGAAAACGGTGAGTATCGTCGCCACGGCCCCGACGCGCTTCGTGCTAGGCATCGGCAATGACCTGATCAGGCTCCGCTCAGGGGGGATAACAGGCAAGCTATCACTGCAATCAAGCAAGGGTCAACCGAGCACTGTTGCCCAGAAGCGCCCGCTGTTGGCCGGCTGACCCATCGAATAAGACTCCACAGTATTCTAACCTGGCTAACCCCGGTCAGTCATGTACGGAGCGCGACCAAATGGCCACCGAAAAACTGTGCCTGGTGGACGCCTACAACCAGATTCACCGCGCCTACCACGCGCTGCCGGAACTCTCCACGGCCCGGGGCATCCCGACGAACGCTACGTACGGCTTCACCACCATGCTGCGCAAGCTCCTGCACGAGGAGCGGCCCGACTACATCGCCGTGGTCTTCGATCCCGGCGGCAAGACGGTTCGGCACGAGGAATACGAGGAGTACAAGGCCCAACGCACGCCCATGCCCGACGATCTGCGCGCGCAGCTCCCATGGGTGCGCAAAGTGGTCGACGCCATGGGCATCGCGATGGTCCAACTGGACCGCTACGAGGCCGACGACGTCATCGGCACCCTGGCCACGACGGCCTCGGCTGCTGGCATCCGGACAGTCATCGCCTCTGAAGACAAGGACCTCCTGCAGCTCGTCGACGACAACGTGCGGCTGCGGAGCGACCGCAACCAAACCCGCCTCTACGATGAGGCAGCGGTCGAGCAGAAATATGGCGTGCCACCGAGTCAGATGGCCGACTTGCTCGGCCTGATGGGAGACAGCGTCGACAACATCCCCGGAGTGCCCGGCATCGGCCCCAAGCGCGCCCGCGAGCTGATCCAAGCCTACGGCTCGGTCGAGGCCGCCATCGACCACGCCGACGAGCTGGCTCGTTTTCAGTACGGCCGCAACCTGGCCGAGTATGCCGACCAAGCGATCCTGTCCAAGCGCCTCGCGACGATTTACACGGAACTCGAGCTACCCGTCGGACTCGACGACCTGCGCACGGCCGAACCCGATCGCCCGAGTGTTCGCGATCTCTTCATCGAACTCGAGTTCCGCCGCCTCGTCGACGAGTACGCCGACGAACCCGAGGCGCCGACCGGCGAGTACGGCATGCTCTCGAGCGACGAGGATCTCGACGCATTCCTGGAGAGCGCGCGTGCTGCGGGGCAACTGGCCATCGCGCTACAAACGAACCACCCGGATCCGATGCGGGCGAAGGTCGTCGGCGTCGGACTGGCGATCGAGCCGGGACGCGCGGTCTACCTG
>Ga0255049_10001017_pt1 | contig 16101 bp, 11 predicted proteins | sample JV7_2_3_MG_FD_183615 | JGI IMG/M metagenome (GOLD analysis project Ga0255049, IMG submission 183615) | Seawater microbial communities from Jervis Inlet, British Columbia, Canada - JV7_2_3 | ecosystem: Environmental > Aquatic > Marine > Inlet | place: Canada: British Columbia | collected 2016-10-06
CAGCGGCCCAATATCACCGTGTGCCGTTTCAACACCGGCCCACGGTTGACCACCGAGTCGGGCCGTGAACCTGGCGACCGTTGCGGATGTATTAATGCCTCCCGATACCGGGTTCGCCACAATCTCGAGCGCCGGGTTGTCGACGTTCTCGAACGTAGACCAGGTAAATCCAGCACCCGCTCCAGCGGCTTCGAAGTCGATGTCAGCGCTGCCGCTGCCACCGCCACCACCACCACCGCCTGGGCAGCTCGCGACTTGCTCGATATCATCGAACTGGAAGGTCCAGTTAGCCGCATCGCCGGCCGCATCGCCCATCACACCATTATCAAAAATCAGCGTGATCGCTGTTGCCGCAGCACCACCGGTAGCTCCGCTAAAGTCAAAGCACAGCAACTCCCATCCTGTACCACCGTGGGTTGCGGTTCGTTCCTGGTTCAGACCTTCGAGCTTGAGCAGAACATCAACAACGCGTGATGACCACACCTTCATCGTGTAAACCTCGCCCGCGGACCAGTCCACGGCGCCACCCAGGTCAAGCGTACTGCCGCCCCAGGGTTGGCCAGCAAACTTCTCCATCTGCGCAACGGTTGCACTCAGATTAATGCCCGAGGCATCCGGGTTGGCAATAACCGTCGCGACACCACCGTCAAAGTCGCTAAAGGTGAACGGGCCAGCGCCTTCAAAATCGGTCGATGTCGGGGCGTTACCACCGCCACCGCCACCACCTGGGCAGCTGGCGACCTGCGTAATGTCATCAAACTCGAACGTCCAGTTAGCAGGATCACCTGCGGCATCACCCACCACGCCCAGATCGAAGATCAGCGAGAGTTCGGTTGCCGCGGCACCACCGGTAGTGCCGGTAAAGTCAAAGCAAAGCTCTTCCCAGGTACCGCTGCCACCGTGATCAACAGAGCGTTCCTGATTAAGCCCTTCCCACTTGAACAGCACCGGAACAACACGCGAGGATCGAACCTTCATGGTCCAGACTTCGCCGCCGCTCCAGTCAACGTCACCACCCATATCCAGCGTGGTGCCGGCCCAGATCTCCCCGGCAAACTTCTGCATCTGCCCAACCCTGGCACTCACGTCGATACCCGAGACATCCGGGTTATCAACCACCGTCGCCGTACCACCGTCAAAGTCGGTGAACGTGTAAGGCGCACCGGCATCTTCAAAGTCCGTCAAGGCCCGAGCGCTGCCACTGCCACCGCCGCCACCACCACCCGGGCAGCTCGCGACTTGCTCGATGTCGTCGTAGTAGAAGGTCCAGTTGCCCGGATCTGTGTCCGCAGCGCCTTGGGTACCGTTGTCGAAAATTATTGTGAGCGCGATAACAGGTGGGGGCACATTTTGTCCCGCAAAATCAAAGCAGAGCTCTTCCCATGTACCACCGCCACCGTGATTCACGGTCGCGGAAAACCCACCGCCCGGATTGCCCGTTTCTTCGAGTTTGAAAAGGACCTCTACACTGCGCGGCGACCACACTTTTATCGTGTACGCCTCGCCGGCCCCGAAATCGATAGCGGAATCCAGTTCAAGTTTCGTGCCGCCGAAAACCTCGTCCGGAAATTTCTGCATCTGTGCGACTTTTTCGCTGTCGTTGATGCCAGTTGGATCCGGATTATCAATGATCGTCGTCGCACCGCCGTTAAAGTTCACAATCGTCGCCGGCGGGCAAACAATTTCGAAATTTATCGCATCGCAGAAACCCGGTGGAATCGGCGGCAATGGCGTTGCAGCCGTACCTGCGATCGAGACAGGGCCATCACCCTGACCACAGCTCGCCAGAAAGAGGACCGAAATAGACAACGTCAATTTGCGTAACAGGCGTTTAAGGGCTAGTGCGTGCATGAGTGAATTCTCTGAGTAAATTCTGATTTGAGTAAAATTCTGTTTTTTAAAAATCTTCGCAAACGGCCATCGGTCGTTTAAGGAACAGGCACTTTGATGGAAACATTATCAAAGAAGAGGTCCGACACACATGTGGCAGCTGCACCGCAAATAGCGGTGAACTGTAACGTGACTCCACCACTGACATCGGGTCCAACAGTAATATCCAGCGGACCAACGGTCGTCCAAGCTGCCGGGACCGGGTTTGCGCCATTAAGAATGGATTCTGCTGCGGAGACACCTCCACCACTGAGCTCGGAAAAAAGCTGCACATCCGGGACACCGCCGTCTGCAGCCGTACCCTGCCAATCGAAAGTAACGGTGACCATCTGGCCAGCCGTGAGTGTTCCAGCACCCAGGTTGGCTTGTTTGAGCGTCGGGTTGCCTATGCCCCCTGAGATATTGGCGTTACCTGCCGAGCCGGTACCGTCTGCACCGGGGGTAGAAACCACAATGCTTCCACCGTTAGTGCTATTCGTACCGTCAAATATAGTCCAGCCAGTCAAATCACCGCTTTCAAAGTCTCCGTTGACCGCCAGCTCGCCGTCACCACCACCGCCACCGGCGGTCGCGAAATACAGGTTGTCGAGGAAGATCGTGCCGTTACCGTCGAACTTCAGCTGTATAACGTTAGCCAAATCAACCGCCGTAAATGCCGTCAGAGGTATGTCCACACTCACCCAGGTAAAGGGCGTTACCGTCAGAGCGAATGCGGTTTCCGCAGGTCCCGGACTAATCAGGAATACGTTCAGCGCGGTCGAGTCGGCCGTCCAGAAATCCAGGTGCAGACTGTTCATGCCCGAAACATCCTGAGCATTGCCCGAGAAGTCGGTGCCCTGAAAATTGAGACCCGCATACTTCAGCGTGTTATTGCCAGCAATGCTCTCTTGCGTGACGACCGTCGCCTGGCCCCAGTTCGGGTTGTAGTCGATTCCAGCTATATCAGTGTAGGCATCACTGAACAGCGAGATCACATTCCCGGCCGGTTCTGTCGGCGTTGGTGCTGCAGCCGTCGGCGCCGTCGGCGGCGGACCACTGCTCTCAAAATACAGGTTGTCGAGGAAGATCGTGCCGTTACCGTCAAACTTCAACTGGATAACATCGGCCAGATCAACACCTGCAAAGGCCGTTAGCGGGATATCCACGCTCACCCAGGTAAAGGGTGTGACCGTCAATGCAAAAGCGGTTTCCACAGGACCCGAGCTGATCAGGAACACGTTCAGCGCCGTGGAATCTGCTGTCCAGAAATCCAGATGCAGACTGTCCATCCCCGATACATCCTGGGTATTGCCCGCGAAGTCGGTTCCCTGAAAATTGAGACCCGCATATTTCAGCGTGTTATTGCCGGCTACGTCCACTTGCGTGACGACCGTCGCCTGGCCCCAGTTCGGGTTGTAGTCGATACCCGTGATATCGGTGTAGGCGTCACTGAACAGTGAAATTACGTTACCAGCAGCCGCTGTCGGCGTCGGGGCTGCTACGACCGGCTCCGTCGCAGGTTGGCCGCCACCGTTCGTGAAGTACAGGTTGTCGAGGAAAACAGTGCCGTTGCCGTCGATCTTCAGCTGGATGACGTTGCTAAGGTCAACCCCTGCAAACGCCGTCAGCGGAATATCAACACTCACCCAGGTATTGGGCACTACTGTAAGAGCAAATGCAGCTTCCACGGGTCCCGGACTGATCAGGAATACGTTCAGCGCGGTGGAATCGGCCGTCCAAAAGTCCAGCTGCATACTGGTCATCCCAGAGACATCCTGAGGATTGCCAGAGAAGTCGGTGCCTTGGAAGTTCAGCCCTTCATATTTCAGGGTGTTGTTTCCTGCGACGTCCACTTGCGTGACAACTGTCGCCTGGCCCCAATTCGGGTTGTAGTCAATCCCTGTGATGTCAACATAAGCATCGCTGAACAACGAGATCACATTCCCGGCCGCTTCTGTCGGTGTTGGCGCCGCGACGGTTGGTCCCGTCGGAGCAGCGCTGCCAACAAAATACAGGTTGTCGAGGAAAATCGTACCATTGCCATCAAACTTCAACTGAATAACGTCAGTGAGATCAACACCCGCAAACGCGGTCAGCGGAATATCAACACTCACCCAGGTATTGGGCGTGACGGTCAGGGCGAAAGCTGTTTCGACACCGCCCGAACTAATCAGGAAAATATTCAGTGCGGTGGAGTCTGCTGTCCAGAAATCCAGATGCAGACTGTCCATGCCCGAGACATCCTGAGGATTGCCTGCGAAATCAGTTCCCTGGAAGTTCAGGCCCGCATACTTCAACGTGTTGTTGCCGGCAATGCTCTCTTGCGTGACGATCGTCGCCTGGCCCCAAGCGGGGTTGTAATCAATCCCGGCGATATCAACATAAGCATCGCTGAACAGCGAGATGACATTCGCTTCAGGTTCTGTCGGTGTCGGAGCGGCTACAACTGGCTCAGTCGGTGCACTCGGGACATCCTCGCCCGAATAGACACGAACCCAGTCAACTTCCATCGTGGCAGGGAATACGGTCGTTCCATCGGGTGAACCCGGGAAGTTTCCACCCACCGCGAGGTTCAGGAGAATGTGGAATGGTTGGTCAAACGGTGCCGGAAAGGGCGCAGCAGTAGAAGTCCAAGCGTTCTGCATCCCATAGAGCGTGCCGTCGAAGTACCAGCGGATTTCTGCCGCATCCCACTCAACCGCATAAGTATGAAACTCTGTGGTGATGTCCGCAGATGGCGTATAGGTCGTGCCTGCGCTGCTGTTCGCCGGGAACTCGCCACCGAAATGAATCGTTCCGAATATTTCATCGCTGCCACTGCCATCGAGATTTACCGTTTCGACGATGTCGATTTCGCCAGAGGCCGCCCAGGCACCGTAGGGGGTGTCTTGGGGCAGCATCCAGAACGCCGGCCAGAGGCCCTGACCCGCAGGTAACTTGATGCTTGCCTCGATTCGCCCGTACTTGAAGGCAAAGCGATCTTCTGTGTTAATTCGCGCCGATGTGTAGTTGAGCCCCTCGACCGTTTCCTGACGTGCCGTGATCGAAAGCACGCCGTCCGCCAATTGGGCGCTATCGGGCAAGTAGTACTGCAGCTCATTGTTGCCCCAGCCACCTGCGAGTCCCTTCTCAGTGCCGTCGCCTGTGGCGAAGAACCAGGTCTCAGGATCCAGCTTCGCGCCGTCAAATTCATCGCTCCACACAAGCGTCATTGTATCGCCAGGCGACACCTCGAATGTAGCCGGAATATTAAGCGTCGGGTTGCCAATGTTTTGATTTGTTTGGGTTTCCGTGTTGCCTGGCGGAACCAGGTCAACCTCTGACAACGGCGTCGGGCGCCCATTCTCGGTGCAGGCGGAAACGAGAAGTATCGCGGCCAAAGATACTGCGAAGCGCTGAAACGCTAACGAACGAAAACTCATGGAAAACCCCTCAAAAACGCTCACGCGCCAAAGTAACCAGACATATTATTAAATCTTGTAGCAAGGCAATACGCTGTGATTCTCGGCCAGCGAGATTAAATAGCACTGAACGGAAACCACTAGAATAAGTTCTAATTGACAGCGTTGTCAGCGGTACTTGTACCTACTAATGACAGCGCTGTCAAGTCCGTCACGATCATCACTGGAACAGGCGTTACATAATCGACCACAATTCTCAGAGCACTCAAATTCAAGCCCAAAAAAAAGGCCAGCATTCAGCTGGCCTTTTACGGTGCGATTTCCTTGTATAGAGCGCCCACCTCAAGCGACTCGAAAACGTCGGGGCATCCATAGACGCCATTTTGGGCGAGGAATGTCGCGAGCCGGACCAGCACGACCCAGGCGCAATCGATTGTGGGCGATAGCTGGCGCCGGGGCGAACGAGGTGATCACGTTGATGCCACCCAGACCCAGGGTAAAGGCGTCACCCGCTGTTTTATCTTTCTTGAACATTGTATTTACTCCATAACCATCCTGGCTATTTGTGGCAAATCGATTCGCGTGATGCGGTCGACGTGCAAACAGTAGGCTATGGTGGAGTGCGCGACAAACGGGAAAAAATAACTTCAGTGATGAAAAAAACTCAGCTGCCTGCAGTGAAGTTTCGCACTATCCAGTCACGCAAGAGAAGCACACTCTTGTCGCTGGATCTATCTTCCTTAGTGACCAGGTAGTAACTGACATCGGCGACAAGCTCTTTGTCGAACAGGCGAACAATACTGCCCTCATCGAACCAAAGCTCGCCAATTGGAATCGGCACTAACGCCGCGCCAATTCCTCGTTGCGCCGCACGAACAACAGCGATCATCGAGTCAAGGCGAATAACTTTTGTATTCTCGGGAAGTTGAATGCCGGACGTCTTGGACCATTCCGCCCAGGACTTGGGACGAGACTCGTGCACGATGATGGGAAACTTACTAACAATCTTCTTGTTTTTGACCTTCATATTTTTCATGAAGTCTGGCGAACCGGCGGGGAGCATGCACAAAGGAAATAACAAGCTTGATGGCATGTCTGGCGGCGGTGATCGAAACAGTCGAATTGACAAATCGGCATCCGCCGGATGTTTTTCCGCGGACTCATCACTCGTACCGACCTGGATGTCGATTTCCGGGTGTTTGGCAGCAAACTCACTCAGACGCGGAATGAAGTACTCGCTCGCGAAGAATGGCTGAACTGAAATTCGTATAGAACTGCTAATACCACCTTTCTTGTAGCTTGCGGCAACGGCATCCAATTGCTCAATAAGTGGACTGACATCCTCATAGAGCGACTTGCCCGTTTCAGTAAGGCTCAATTCACGGCTGTTGCGATCGAACAGCAGTTCACCGAGCTCATCTTCCAGACTCTTGATCTGATGACTAACGGCCGATGCTGTTATGAACAGTTCTTCTCCCGCCGTGCGGAAACTAAGGTACCGCGCGGCGATACTGAAAGTTCGCAAGCCGCGTAAGGAAATATTTGGTTTGTTTGGCATTAGTGTTCAAAGATCACTTGAGCGCCTGTTTCGGTGTTCGATCAACATTAAACAAGCCCCAATGTTTCTCGGCACCCAGCGGAACATCCGGATTACCTTTCCAGGGCTCGTCGAAAGCCTCGAAGAAAAACACGGTTGTGTTGTTGGACTGCGCCCACTCCTGTAATTCGCGATAGTAACGCGCCTGGTCAGCTTCATTCGCACGATCGCCAAACTCGATCGCGACCGTCGCCCAGCCTGCCTCCAGAATCGCGATCGAACTGTCGGGCAGTGCGGCTCGAACGCGCTCAATATTGTCGATCGTGTAGGGCAACGCCTCGTCAATAGTCTTCTCTTCCCACGCGGGATAGGTGTGCACACCGATAAAATCGACGACAGCAGCCAGCGGCGCGCCTTCGCGAATCCACCACACATAATTGTCGGCAACCGTTACCGGCTGACCGATTGCCGCTTTGACTTGCTTTACGTAGGCAATAACGTTTTCGAGCGGCACCATATGATCGTTCCAGTCGACTAGCGCTTCGTTACCGACATTGACGGCAACCACGATGTCGTCAAACTGGCGCGCTAGTTCGATGCCGCGTTGCACCTCGGCGACGTTGCGCACGGTATTCGCGGCCAGCTCCTCGTCGGGTATCGGCTCATCCAGCCACTCGCATCCTTCGTGATTACTGAATTCCGCTTCGAGCCACATGCCCAATAACACCTTTATCGGCAGTTCATGTTGTCGAATGATATTCAACGCGGCGAGAGAGTTTTCGCCCGAATCGTAGAGGCGAACCAACTTGAAACCATGGGCGACCAGAATATCGAGATCCTCAAGTATCTCGTCATCACTTGGATTCACCGCACCATCGCCTCGATCCGGATGCTGCCCTTCGCGAAAACCCGAATAGGCAATTGCCATCACTTCTCCGGATAACAGGTCTTCAGCCGCCTGCTGGGTATCCGCAATAGCGGGTAACGCATTAAGAGCGAGAGCAACTGCGATCAGCGAGAAGATATTTCTTGCTCGAGCATTCATTCGCCGCCCTCGTCTGAAGCGGGTTTGGTGACCGCAATGAGCCGCCAGGTTTGCGAGCTGACTTGCTCGCGGAGATTCAGCAGTTCCTGCATCGCATCAAGATCGCGGTCCGGGTTTGCCGATATCATGGCCTTAGCCATCGGTACCGGATCGAGGTTCATCGAAAAATCGACGGTGCTGTAGTTGTATGGAATCGACGTTCCCAACGGCGAGACCAGGGCATACAGCCCCCAACCTGACCTGTGGCCACCATCGAGCAGCGCCTGATGTCCGGGCTTGAACACCTGAGACTCCATTCGCTCATAAGCGTCAGAATCCGCGGCATTCATCATGTTGACGACCGCGAAACGATGCTCTTTGATGGGTGTGCCATCAACAGCCACCCAGAGTTCGGTAGCTACTCGCGTTCGCGCAGCCCCCGTTCTGAGCATAGCGTCCATAAAGTCATCGTCCGGATGAACTCGCTGGAAGACTTCGTCATACGACGGATCGCCATTGAGTTGCTCAAGCCCGAGCATCGTCGTCACAGTATAGAAATCACACTTCGATCTATCCCCGTAATGCACCTCGTAGAGAGCCCAGCTGTTTCGCTTGCCCTGATTCACCAGCTCCTGATGCATCGCTTGCCAAACGTCGGTTTCGACACTGACATAGTCAATCGCCGTTGATTTCATGCAATCGACCGAAACGTAAAGTGCGACGGGTCCGTCGTCTTGTGCGTGGCCTGGACTCGGCATCATGGTCGCCGCAGCCGTAATAATGGAAACTAACAAACTTGAACACTTCATTTTTCTCTCCCAGCAGATACGACGAGTATTTTTTCGAGCTCTTCGAGTGAACGTCCTTTTGTCTCCGGCAATATGCGCATGACGAAAACCAAACCAATGGCGGCAAACACACCGTAGATCAGAAATGTTGTTGAATTTCCGAGCCTCTCGAGTTCCCAGGGGAAGATGAGTTGCACGCCGAAACTTATGCCGGAATTGATAAGACCCACGAACGAGATTGCGATACCTCGCAGGGCGTTCGGAAACAATTCCGAAAACAGCACCCACATGACGGGGCCAAGCGAGACCGCAAAGCTCGCTACGAATCCGAGTATGCCGATGAGAATCAGAGTCGGATTTATACTAATCGCAGAACTCACCAACTGTGACTCAAACTGTTGATACTGATCTTTACCCAACGCCGCTGACACGGCGTTCCGAAACTCAACATCGCTCTCATAGGTGACATCAATCATTGCAGCGATCAATGGTAGGTCGACTTCAGCGGGGAGATTATCGACCGAGCCCTGATTGAACGTGTAAGTCGCCGAGCCAAATCCGTACGACAGCGTAAACATACATAGGGCAATACCAGTGAGACCGATGCCCAGCAGCGGTCGCCGACCGAGCTTGTCGATGAACAGCATCGCAACGATCGTAAACGCAAGGTTCACGATACCAACGAGCACTGCCTGCATGAATGATGCATCGGTTCCGATTCCGGACTGCTCGAAAATCATCGGCGCATAGAAAAATACGGAGTTGATACCGGTGATTTGCTGCAGGACTGCGACGGCAATCCCTATCGTCAGAACGAGCCTCATCGCGGGTCGGAAAAGCTGCCTGACTGAAGATCTTTCTCCGTCCGAGCCTGATGACAAGCTATCGTGTACCACCTGCAAGTCTTGCTGCGCCCGCGCCGGCCCACTGACCTTTTCGAGAACCAGAAGTGCTTCGTCATCCCGCCCCTGCATCGCCAGCCATCGCGGACTCTCGGGCACGAACGTCAGCGCAAAAAAGTATACGATCGCCGGCAAAGTTTCGACGCCGAGCATCCAGCGCCAGCCCCAGTCGCCGAAACGCAGGGTCTCCGCCACTGCGAGATCGGACTGCCCCAGCGACAGAATCAGGTAATTACTGAAGAACGCCAGCGAGATACCGATAACGATGTTGAGTTGATTGAACGACACCATTCGCCCCCTCAACTCGGCCGGGGCAATCTCGGCAATGTACACCGGTGCGATGATTAACGCGGCACCAACGCCGAAACCGCCGATCATCCGTGCAATGACGAGAAACAGAAAATTTGGCGCGATGGCAGACGCAACAGCAGAAACGGCGAATAACGCCGCCGCAATTTTGAGAACAGGCCGACGACCGATGCGATCGCTTAATGGGCCCGCGATCAGCATGGCTAAGGTTGCGGTCAGTGTCAGAGATGCGACCGACCAGCCGAGCTGGATCTTGGTTAACGAAAATTCGAGTTCGATGAAGCCAACAACGCCTGAAATTACAGAGGCGTCGAATCCCATCAAAAATCCGCCCAGCGCGACAACCAGGGACGTCGTTGCGGTAAATTTAGTGCTCTTTCGCATAGCGTCTGTTGTCCAGTCAACCCGCAGCGATAATGCGGAATTGTGTTCTCAATTGTGTTTCCGAACTGCCGCCAATCCAGACGTGGAACTCGCCAGGTTCAACAATTTCCTTCATGTCGCGCCCAAAGAACGACAAATCATCGGTGTGCAGTTCGAAGTCGACTGTAATGACTTCGCCGGGCTCAAGTCGCAAGCGCCGAAACCCTTTCAATTCTCGTACAGGCCGCGTAATGCTTGCGACTAAATCACGTACATAGAATTGCACCACCTCATCGGCAGCAACAGTACTCGTATTCGTTAGCTCAGCACTGATGGTCACCGTGTCGCCACGTGAAATTTCGGCGGCACTCGCACGGATATCGTGATAATGGAAAGATGCATACGATAGCCCATGCCCGAACGCGAACAGCGGCGTGAAGTGCGTATCCAGATGAAACGCACTCATTCCCAAAGACGTTTGCGCGGCTCGAGTATCAATCTCGTCGATGTGAGTAATATTTTCCCAGGAAGCTGGCTTGCCTGAGTTCTTCTGGCTGTAATAGATCGGAATCTGGCCAACAACGCGCGGGAATGTCGCCGGAAGTTTGCCGGATGGCGACTCAACGCCAAACAGAAGATCCGCGATCGCCGGCCCACCCATCGTCCCGGGATGCCATGCGTAAAGGATGGCATCCACCTGGTCTACGATATTCGTCAACGTCAATGGTCTGCCGGCCAAAATCACCGCGATAACCGGCTTGCCGGTTTCCCTGATACGTCGAACGAGCTCAGCCTGATCACCAGGCAGATTGATATCCGCTCGAGAATGCGCCTCACCGGAGAGAATCGACTCCTCACCGAGGAAAAGGACAGTCACGTCGGAGTTCTGTGCGATCTCCACCGCCTCATCAAACGACTCGCTCGCTCTACTCCGCGAATTCTCCATCGCGCGCAGATAACGAATATCGAGATCATGACCAACGAGACTGTGAATAGCGTGCATCGGCGTAATACTCAGATCCACATCACCATCGAAAATCCATGTGCCGAGCTGTTGATACGGCGCATCGGCAAGCGGTCCGATTACGGCTATGGAATTCAGTCGACTCGCCGATAATGGCAACACGTCGTGATCGTTCTTGAGCATCACTACACTTTGCGTCGCGGCTTGCCTCGCCGCCTCCAGCGCCCGTTTATTCGCGATCGGCGGCAATTCTTCAGGATCGGTAAACGGTTTTTCAAACAGGCCAAGCCGAAACTTGGTGAGCAATATTCTAAGAACGGCACCGTCAATGCTATCGATGTCGATTCGGCCATCATCGACCAGGCCCTCAAGATGTTGACTGTACGCGTCGCCAGCCATCTCCATGTCGACGCCGGCCGAGGCCGCCTCGAATGCGGACTCTTTATCGTTTTCAGTAAGACCGTGTACCTGCAACTGACGAATCGAGTCCCAGTCGCTAACAACGAACCCGCCGAAATCCCATTCGTCTTGTAGCACCTGTCTCAGTAAGAACGAGTTAGCGGTTGCGGGCACACCATTGAGATCTGAAAAAGAGGTCATCAATGTCGACACTCCGGCATCCACTGCCGCTTTGAACGGACGTAAATAGACGTTGCGAAGCTTCGTTTCCGGAATATTGGTTGTCGCGTAGTCACGACCGCTTTCGACGGCACCGTAGCCCGCGAAATGCTTCGCGCAAGCCGCAATTGCTCCAGGTTCGGAAAGATCGTCACTTTGAAAACCTTCGACCATTGCGACCGCCATTTCGCTCGTCAGCAGGACGCATTCACCCAGACTTTCCGCGATGCGTCCCCAACGGGCGTCGCGCGATATGTCAATCATCGGCGCAAACGTCCAGTTGACGCCGGCCTTTGCCGCCTCCAGTGCCGCGACACGCGCGCCTTCTCTTACGATATCCGGGTTCCACGACGCTGCCTGTCCAAGCGGGATGGGCATGATCGTCTTGAAGCCATGAATAACGTCACGACCGACCAACAACGGAATGCCGAGGCGCGATTCTTCGACGGCGATGCGTTGCAGTTCGTTGATGGTATTGACGTCATTCACGTTCAATACTGAACCAACCTGACCAGAACGCAGGGCATCTGCGAGGTAGTCCGGCGCATAGCCTTCACTCGCATTAAGCTGGCTCATCTGCCCGATCTTCTCGGGCAGCGTCATCGCTTGTATTAGTGCCGCAGCACGTTTCTCTATGGTGCTTTTCATATTCGATTGTTCGTCAATGGATACATTCATAAGGTCGGTGACCAGAAACCACGGAACGTAGCCGAGCCCCTGTTCGCACCGGTGGCGATAGCTACTTTGAATTATTGATTGGATTCTGATGCCGTTTTAGCAATGTTTGACAGCGCTGTCAATTTGATACACGATGGCCCGATAATAATTAAGCCCTGTTGCCCTAGGGGGGGAACATGAGTGACGTAAAGCATTTTCAAACCGCACCTGAAGATCGAATCCCGTTCATCCAAAAAGTGATCTTCGGCGCTGGCGCGTTCGTTAACAATATTCTCGCGTATGCGATGGGCGGCATGGTTATCGTCCTGAACCTGGGGCTCGGCATGAACCCTGCGCTTGTCGGATTGCTTGGCGCGCTGCCACGGCTGACCGACGCGATCACCGACCCGCTTATGGGCTACATCTCGGACAACACCCGCTCACGCTGGGGAAGGCGACGTCCGTATATATTTTGCGGCGCTATCGCTGTCGGAATTATTTTCGCGATGCTCTGGCAATTGCCGGCTGGTAAGACTGAAGCCTTCTACTTCTGGTGGTTCCTCAGCGGCTCAATAATCTTCTACCTTGCGTACACCATGTTCGCTACGCCGTGGGTCGCTCTGGGTTACGAATTGACGCCGGACTATCATGAGCGCACACGCCTGATGGGCACGCAGAATTTCATCGGACAGCTTGCCTACGTAATCGGGCCCTATTTCCTCGCGATAATGAACAGCAAGCTGCTCTTCGACAATATGGTCGAAGGCGCTTCCGGACTCGCTATAGCGATTGCGGGAAGCGTCATTGTCATAGGCATACTTCCTGCCATTTTCCTGCGTGAACGATTTGTTGCCATAGCCGAAGCAGAGGCTCAGGAGAAAGGTACGGAACCTGATAGTGCAGGCAGCGTGATGCTGCGAGCTATCAAGGAGTTCTTCACGGGTTTCGCAACATCGCTCAAGTTCAAGCCCTTCCTTAAGCTCTGTGCCGCAACATTCCTGGTCTTTAATGGTTTCATGCTGATCGCCGCCTTCCAGACCTACGTCATTATCTACTTCATCTTTGGGGGTGATACTGACCAGGGCGCCGTATGGTCGGGTCACGCCGGAGCGTTGGGCGGATTCTCGACCTTCTTTATTATCGCCCTGATAACCTGGCTGTGCCCCAAGTATGGCAAGCGACGTGCGTTCTATGTCACGACCGGTATTTCAATGTTCGGCTATCTGCTCAAGTGGGTCTGTTACAGCCCCGAAACCCCGTGGATGTTGCTATTGCCCGCGCCACTTATTGCCTTCGGTTTTGGTGGCCTGTTCACTCTGATGCCATCGATGGTCGCAGACGTCGTCGACGCCGACGAGCTCAACACCAACGAGCGCCGTGAGGGTATGTACGGGTCGATTTTCTGGTGGGTCGTAAAACTTGGCATGGCCGCGGCATTGGCTGGTGGCGGATTCCTCTTGAACGCGACAGGCTTTGACGTCGCGCTGGGAGCAGCCCAGAGCGCGGATACGCTTTTCCTCATGCGAATCTTCGACATCTTCGTACCGTTCTTTGCCTCTGCAATCGCAATCTGGGCCGTTGCCTCGTACACGATTACCGAAGAAAAGGCGCACGAGATCAGAATGGAGCTGGAAGCGCGCCGCGGAACAACCTAGTGCATTTGTAAACCACCTTAGAGTTGGCGAAATCGGTCCTGCATCGGTATGCGCGGTAAGTTACCCTGAACGAGGTAGCGACTGCTTTGCGATCGGAATCTTCGGTAACTTCGTATAACAATCAACCCCTGATCCCGTATAAACGTGGAGATATGAAATCTTTCATCTGCGGAATATTGTTATGTGTAGTCGGCGCGGCGGTCAGCGCACACGCGCAAGAAAAAAACCCGCTTTTCCAGGACCACTCTGTTATTCGGGCCGTGCTTACAGCGCCATTATCGCAGGTGTATGCACAACGGACTCAGGACGTCCGCATTTACTTCCCGGGCCAGTGGTCCTATACCAATGAGGATGGCACGACCCAAAGGCTCGATGTCGGGATACGAACACGAGGTGTCTTCCGCCGCGAGTACTGCAAGACACCGCCATTACAGCTGAACTTCAAGAAGGCACAGGTCAAAGAAACGCTGTTCGCAGGTCAAAACAAGTTGAAGATGGTCGTGCCCTGCCTGTTTGGCCCAGAGGCGAAACAGAATCTGGTACTGGAATACCTGGCCTACCAAACCCTTCAGATACTAACCGACAAGAGTTTCGGGACGCGGCTCATTCGACTCAGCTATCTGGACAGCGATGAGAAGCTGGCGCCTTGGACGGACCTGGTTTTCGTCATAGAAGACGACGGTGATCTCGCGAAGCGTCTCGACTTGAAGAAGATAAAAGTCGCGTCTAACCAATTTCACCAACTTGATAGTGCGACAACCGCTTTGGCGGATTTGTTCCAGTTTTTGATCGCCAACAATGATTACTCTGTGCTGGCTGCGCGGGAGGGTGACAACTGCTGCCATAATACGGAGATACTGGCATTGCAAGATGATGCCGACGTACGTTTTCCGGTGCCGTACGATTTCGATTTCTCAGGGCTGGTTAATGCACCGTACGCTGCACCCCCCGAACGTCTGCCAATAATGTCAGTTCGATCTCGTTATTACAGAGGTCTCTGTCAGTCGCGAGAAGAACTGGACCACGCTATCGCGGAGATTCAATCAAAGCGCGATGAAATCACGGCACTATTTGAAAACACGACAGAACTCTCGGCGAACCGAAGGAAAAGAACGCTTCAGTTCATTGATGAATTTTTCGAAATCCTGGACAGCCCCGAGAGAATCGAAGAAGAGATTATTGGTCTTTGTCGTGGTCGGGAAAAACTCGAAGGAGCTCCGGCTAAAGACTAGAACTCGGACCACCCGGTAGAGGGCGAATCTTGTTCTTCTCTGCTTTGGCCTTCTTGCGGCGAAACTCACGTTGCACCACATGCTGCGACTCCAGTCCGTCGCCAAATGCACAAACCCCGATCGCAGCGTAATTAAAGAACACGGTAAGCACGACCGCAATCTCGATTGACTTGACGCCTGCTGCAATACCGACACCGATCGACGCCAAAATAAACAAAGTGTCAAAGGTATCGCTGAGCGCTCGGCGAAACCGGACTCCTGCGACGATGCCGGCAAGGCTAAATGCCAGGGCCAGGCTGTGTTGTACCAGGGTCACGATACCTGCAACGACGGCAGGCAGAACGAGCGTCGTCGTATCAATGGAGTGATCGTAGATGCTGTCGGTGTGAATAGCTCTGTACACCCAGGAGACCGGCAGCATCAGCAGTAGAGTCGCCATCATTGCGTACAGCAGCGACATTGCTCCGGACAACCACGGCGCCGCATTGGCCAGCCTCATCTGAGCGCTTTCTGTCACAATGTCCTGGATTTCCTCGTCGTCAGCACTTAACAGCGCCTCCTCAAGGTCATAGACGCTCGAGTCACCAAAATCGGCGATTTCGCTCACACCACCAAGCGGCAAATGATCGGCAAAGTCAGGTACGAAATACGCGGCCATTCCGACGAGCGCAGCCATTACGATGTAATACGCCGTAATCCTGACAGACATCCGTAACAGGATACTTTGGTGCTTTGCAATTAGTGCCGCTATTCTCTCGCGCTCATCCATGTCTTACCCGTCA